>Ga0209572_1000295_pt1 | contig 88964 bp, 77 predicted proteins | sample EBPBio232012_DNA_FD_185867 | JGI IMG/M metagenome (GOLD analysis project Ga0209572, IMG submission 185867) | Wastewater treatment Type I Accumulibacter community from EBPR Bioreactor in Madison, WI, USA - Reactor 1_1/23/2012_ DNA (SPAdes)... | ecosystem: Engineered > Bioreactor > EBPR >...
GAACTGCCCGCACCCACAGCGCTTCAACCTGGCGGCGGTGGTCGAGTTCATCCACACCGCCACCCTGCTGCACGACGACGTGGTGGACGAATCCACGCTGCGCCGCGGCCGATCCACCGCCAACGAAGTGTTCGGCAACCCCGCCAGCGTGCTGGTGGGCGATTTTCTCTACTCGCGCGCCTTCCAGATGATGGTGGAAACCGGCAGCATGCGCGTGATGGAAATCCTGGCCGAGGCCACCAACGTCATCGCCGAGGGCGAGGTGCTGCAGCTGATGAACATGCACGACGCCTCGCTGGACGAGGCGGCCTACCTGCGCGTGATTCGCTCCAAGACCGCCAAGCTGTTCGAGGCCAGCAGCCGCCTGGCCGCGGTGCTGGCCGAGGCATCGCCCGAGGTCGAGGCGGCCTGCGCCGAATACGGCCTGTCGCTGGGCACGGCCTTCCAGGTCATCGACGATGTGCTGGACTACGACGGCGACGCCGCCGAAATGGGCAAGAACCTGGGCGACGACCTGCGCGAAGGCAAGGCCACGCTGCCCCTGATCCTGGCCATGCAGCTGGGCACGGCGGACGAATCCGCCCTGGTGCGCCAGGCCATCGAGAGCGGCAGCACCGACGAGCTGCCCGCCATCGTCAACATCGTGCGGCGCACCGGCGCCTTGCAGGGCACCCGCGCCGCCGCCGCCGCGCAGGCGCAACGCGCCATCGACGCCCTGCGCGCGCTGCCGCGCAACCCGTACGCCGACAGTTTGCTAGAATTGGCGGCTCAGCTTTTGCAACGGCGCTCGTAGCCGCGGCAGGCTGCATCGGGGTGTAGCTTAGCCTGGTAGAGCGCTACGTTCGGGACGTAGAGGCCGGAGGTTCGAATCCTCTCACCCCGACCAGGACACCACAGAAAAAGCCCAAGCGCATCAAGTACTTGGGCTTTTTGCTTTGAATCGTCATTCATGGCGATAAAGAGTAAATTTGTCCCGTCGTTGTCCCAAATTTGTCCCAGAATTCCGCATCAGCGTGAATGCAGTTGCTTCACGCAGCACAACTGCGCCTTTGACAAGCAGCCAAGTGCACGTTAGTGTTATACACAGTCATGCATATCAACTCAGTCACCCTTACCTCTGTGGAGGCTCTCAAAGAATGCCGAAACGCAGGGATGGATACGGCTGTTCGTTGCGGTGTCGGCGCCGTGATCTTGACGGTGCTTATGTGGCTGATACCTTCGTTCTCGGGTGGCGTCATAGGTGCATTGCTCACTCATGCACTGGCAATAGGCGTGCTTGGGAGCATTGTCGGCATCTTTGCGGTGATGATCGCAATGTGGATTCCCGCGCATGACGAGCTAATGCGCAGACAAAAAGCGCCTTCTCCTGGATGCGTGCATCTCCGGCCAATCGTCCTGATTTCCAGGTTTTCCTCGGCCCATCTTCTTCGGGTAACCCCACCTCCCCGAGCCTTCCATCGCTGAACTTGTGCGCAGCGCAGTCTTGCGCTGCAAAGGCGACTCTGTCGCCCAACGCTTTTGCGATGGTGAAGAAGATGATCAAGCAATCAGCCGCTCCGAGCAGCGGCATCCCCCGGCGCATCCACATTGAAGAGACATCCGCACTGATCGGCAAGGCCGAGACCACAATCAGGACTTGCGCGACAAACAAGAAGTATCAGCATCTGATCCCTCCCCCTTTCAAGCTCCCTGGTAGCCGACGTTTGTGTTGGTGGGAACACGAGGTTCTGGCGTGGATGGAATCCAACCGACCGGTCGAGCCGCCACCGCCCAAACGGCCAAGAGGGCGCCCCACCAAGATTGAGCAACTTGCCCGCGCTCGCTGGCAGCAGCGCAATGTCCCCGCTCAGCATCGTGCCGGGGGCGAAAAATGACAGCAGTGAAGACGCTGGATAAATTGCTCTCTCGCGGCGAGCAAGTACGCGCTGCCTCGCCCTCCGGTGACGACCTGGCATTCAATCACTCACTCTTGTGCTCACTGGGTCTCCCGAGACGTCCAACTCTGGCCCGGGAATTTCTTCGGCAGGCAGGAGACGGGTGGTTGTACGTTCAAGCTGGAGCCATAGACATTGGGGATGGGCGTCCAATTTTTCAGCCCATCCCTCACGGGGTAGTGCCTCGCCTCGCATTGATCTGGATATCAACACTCGCCAAGCGCTCAAACAGCCCTGAAATTTTTATTGGCCGAAACGCATCTGAATTCCTCAGGATGCTGGGGTACGACACACAGGGGCACTGGTTTTCCACATTGCGAGACCAGTTGCATGCATTGGCTGTATGCCGGCTACAGATGGGCTTTCACGGGCGCACCGTCAATGAAACCGCCATCAAACGTATCGACGCATGGCTCCCTGCCAATCACAAGAGACGTTCAACTTGGCCTGGAACACTCATGCTGGATCCCGGCTTTTTTGATGAGCTGGTACACCATTCCGTTCCGCTTGACGTGCGGGCCTTGCATGCCCTTCGCGGATCAGCATTGGCGCTTGATATCTACGTCTGGCTGGCACATCGCCTGCACCGGCTCAACCACCGACCACTGTGGCTGCCCTGGCATACGCTCAAAGGCCAGTTCGGCCACGAATACCAAGGCAAGCACGGACATGGTGACTTCTGCTACAGCTTCAAACGCGCATTGACCAAGGTTCTTATCGTCTATCCAGCCGCCAGGCTCTATGTCAAACGCGGTGGCATCGAGCTGCACCAATCAGCGCCGCCTGTACCACCAAAAACCTGGCAGGTATGCCAGGAACCTCACGCTGTGGCACACCGCGCATCAAAGGATGGGGAGGCAGCATGAGCGATCTACATTTAAAGCTGCAAGAGTTGGCGATGCGTTGCCAGGCGATTCTGGATGCCATGCGTTCACCTAGCACCACCGCCCTGGATGCCTCAGCGAAAACTCAGGCTGAATACACACGGCAAGGCAAACAACTCCTTGAGCACGCCAAGCGCGTCGAAGGAGGCTTGTACTCTGCAGTCCAGTCCACCTCCAGCGTCTCCACATTTCGCAAGCGTTTGGCGGCATTGGGGTACTTTCTCAATGAGCAAAATACACAGCTGAAACGACAGCTGAGCCTGCCCTCCATACCTGCACCAGAAATTTTGCATCTGCGTCTAGTGCAGCATCTGCGGCGCCTACAAACGCTGCAGCGCCTACGGCAAGAAGGCATGACAGCCCAGCGAGCCAAACGCCGCAGCAAACGTCAGTCGTTGGCTGGACTACCAGCGAACTGGCGTACCGCCCTTTGCAAACGTGCTGCAGGTGGGCGGTATTTGTTTGCCTTGATCGTCCTGACCCTCACTGGATGCCGTCCCAGCGAACTGGCCAATGGCATACAGATCTGGCGAGGCAAGGATGAAGGAACGGGAAAACACGTGATCCACTTCCAAATATGCGGGGCAAAGGTCAAGGCGGCACAAGGCCAACCGCTGCGGACGATCAGCTACAACGCAGACGACCCTCATCCCCTGGTTGGCGTCGTCAACAAGTTGCTCAGCTCCCAAGAAGAACCCCACGTGTTTGCACAAGTCCGCAGTGCCATCAACCTCACGGTGGAGATACGCCGCCTGGCACACAGCCTGTGGCCTAAACACAAGCACACTGTCACGGCATACAGCTTCCGTCACCAGTTTGCCGCCGACCTCAAAGCCAACGTCGATGACGATGCCACAAGCCGTGGATTGGGGCATCTGAGCGCTGCAACCCGGCGCGTCTATGGCACGGCTGGTCAGGCCAGCAAGGGCCAACGCCTTCGTCCGCTGCGAATTGAGGCTGAACGCCCCGTAAAGCCACGCAGCCGAGGGCCATGTAGAAAAAGGCATGGCGAGCCTTCGCCATAAACCTTACCAAGTGGGACTGCCATGCGTTCTAAGCCATGGCAGTCCGAAAAAATCACCTCCCGGCACAACCGACACGACCACGACCAAAACAATCGTCCCTGATCGTCAAGTACACCCTTTCAGGGCGACATACCGCGACCCCGTTCCTTCTGCTCGCACAACCAAATGCGCGCTGCTCGACACCAGATAGGACAAAGGTTGCGTCAGGTCGAACGGAAACAGCACCGGCAACGCATGCAGGCTGGAGACCGCCAGTGGCTTGTCTGCATAGTGCAAAGCCGCTTCGATCAACCACAGCACAAGGTCGTCATGGCCCACCGTCGTGGATGACAGGCGAATCACGCGCTTTCCCTTTTCTGCTCGCTCCACCGCGCCCCAGGCCGCCTGGCTTTGAATGACCATGTTGGTCATCCGATAAGTGCCTTCGCGCTCGCCATAGATTTCACTCATCCGGCGATGGATTTCCGCAGACGCGCAATCGCCCTGCAGTGCGGACAAGCGCCCAATCAACTCGGCTACCTTGCCAAAAAAAGGATAGGTCGCAGCCGCCATACCCCAATGCAAGGCGGTAACCGGCGCATCGGGGTGCGCCTTGAAAAGCGCCGCGCCGCGATCCGCATAGCCCACCAGATCTGCGCGCGGGGACAGCCACAAGCGGTTGAGCACCGTGCGTGTTTTCGTACGCGCGGCAGCGCCCAGGCCGGCGGCGTCGAGTGATGCCTCCATGGCTTCGAGTGGCAGCACGCCTGCGCGCACCCTCAGCGCAGCCGTCGCCCAGTCCAGAGCAATGAACCGGTCAAAACCGATTCTGGGAGCCGAAACATTCATTTCACATCATTCACGCGAGAAACCTTCACAAAAGGAACAATTAATTCCTCCACCGATACACCGCCGTGAACCACCACCTGTTCACCCATGGGCACAAACGCACTGCGTCCGCCTGCGAATAGAGGCATGAAGTTCGCGGGCAGTCCAGCGATCTCCAGACTGACCGTGTCGGGATATGCCGCCGCAGAATCCGCACGCAGGGATTCGCTGCGGTACACCCGCACGCGCTCGCCGCGCGTTTCCGCGATCACGCCCTGATTCGGCTTGCCGACGCCGACGGCATCCACATTGCCGTGATCCGCCGTGACGTAAATGCTGAACCCTTCACCCAGCAGGAAGGCGAACAGGCGCTCGACAAAGCCCGCGTCAAGCCAGCGTCCAATCCACAACGCCACGTCGTCTTTGCTTCGTTCCTTGTGCAGCCGCTCATCCACTTCGTCGATCACCAAGCCCAGCACCTTGGGCTTGCGGTCGGTGATCTCGGTTTGCAGCGCATCCAGCTGCTCGACTTGACGCAGCGCCCGCCGGTACATCACATCAGTGGGTACAACGCCGCCTTCGTTCTGCCAGAACGCTTTCCACAAGGTTTCCTCCTTGCTGGTGTGGTCTATCGAGTCCTCGAACTCGCGTGGCCGCAAGCCGGAAAACAGCGCCTGACGCGACACCGACGTTACCGTGGGCAGCCACGCGAAAGCCGTGTTCTCATCGAAGGCAAACGGCTGTTTGCGAGCGATCAAGTGTTCCCTGATCCGCACCCACTGGTCGAAGGCCAAACCGTCGAACACCAGCAATGCCACCTTGGTTTCGCCCGCGTTGCGGCGCTGGCGCAGGAAGCGCGGAACGTGATGCACCATCACCGGGCCTTTGGTCGCCGGTTGCAGGATCAGGTCGGCGTAGTGGCGGGCTGCCACCCACGCCTGCAATCGTACATCCGACAGCGTCTGGACGGCTTTTATGCGCTCCCGAATATTCGTCAGTCGTTCACCACCATCCTTGCCCGGCAAATCGTGAACGCGGCTCAACATCTCGCCGTAGCGTTTGGCGAAGTCGCCCCATGCCTTGTGCGGGGCATCCGAGTCCGGCACCGCCGCAGCCAAGGCCGCAATGCTCTTTTCCACCAGCGCGAACTGCGACCACACATCCTCAACGATGCCTGCCTTGATCCAACCCGGTACGGACACCGGAACGCCGGACACGGCCAGCGGATGCAGGCTGCCGTCGAGAAACATCGAGTCGATGATGGCGCGCACGTCGGTGTGATCGAAGGGAATTTCGATCTCCGTGCTGGTCTTGCCCACGCCGAAAGACGGTGGATCAGGCTCGGCGACACGCCTGCCTTCCAGCTTCAATTTCTCCAGATAACGATACCAAGCGTCCTGCACCACGCGCAGCAACGAACTCTTGGACGACAGCCATTCCTTTAGCGGCTGCCCGACAAGCAAGCCACGGCTATGCAGAATGCCCGCTACGTGCTCGGCGAACGGCTCCGGCAAGGCACGGTTGGCGAAGTGCAGGCGCAACACTTCACGCCAGAAATCCACCGGCGTGCGGATGGAGCGTGGCGTCAGTTGATAGACGTGTTCGAGGATGAAATCCTTCGATTCGTTTTCGCCGCGTGCCGACTGCAACTCGGTCTGGTGGGCATCGAACAGCACGGCCAACAGTTCCGGCTCCACCTGCCGCACCGCGCCGTAGGCCAACTTGGGGAACAGTTCGGCCAAGCTCAACCGCACCGCAGGGCGGGCGTTATGCAGGATGTCCCACGGCAGATCGTCCGCGTTGTCGCGTCGCAGATGCACGATCAAAGCCGGTGATGGTGCAGGCTCATTCGCATCCCACGCGGCACGATACCGCTCCTCGAACTCGGCCCGGAACGCGAACGGGTCGTCGTACCCCATCACCTCGAAGCCACGGGTGCGCAGTTCGGACAGCAGTTTTTCGTCCAGCAACACGCCATCCGGATCGCAGGCCACCCACAAGCGGGACAGGTCAGCCGTGAAAGGCTGAAGGATGCGCTGGTGCCACGGGCTGGACAAATGGTTCATGCCGCAGCCTCGCTGTTCTTGATGGCCTTGGCGTCAATCCGCACCATCGTCACGGCATTCAACTCGGGCACGGTGGCTTCCATGTCATCCAGCGCGGCCAAGCGCGCCTCGTGCTCGGCTTGCAGGCGACGGCGGCGGAACTCGCGCACAGCAGGCAGGCCAATGCGCCCGATGGCCTGATAACGCGCCTCGAAAGCGTAGGTGGCGCGATCCCGTTCTTCCTTGATGCGCGTGCGGTGCTCTTCGGCCAGCGCCGCGAACAAGGGTTCGCCTTGCGTGCTGGCCACGGCGAACGATGCATCGAACCAACGCGCAGAATCCTCCGCGTCCGCCACGGACTGCACGGCCACGGCCTCGGTCAGCAGCAAGTCCCACACGCGCTTGGCGGTAGGCACGAACGGGCGGCCTTCGTCATTGATGAAAACCGGCAGGAATCGCTTGCGGCTCGCACCTTGCGCGGCAAGACCGATCTCCCACAACGACCAGATGCCGTTCACCGACTCCGGCAAGCCCGTTACGCGGACAACCGACAACGGCTGCCCAGACACGAAACGCGGCACATCGCCAATGATGGCCCGCGCGCGCGGGTCTTCCATCGTCACCCACTCCGCTGCCGGGTGGTCGTCCGCCGCGCGCGCGTCGAAGCACGCCTGCGGCGTCTCGCTGCCGTCGGCCCAGCGAACGCGCCAGACATCACCGTTCTTGGTGGCCGATCCGCCGCGCGCCGCCAGTCCATTGACAATGGCGCGTTCCAGCCAGAACTGCGCCGGGTGGTCGCGCCACTTGCGCGCTTGGTCGGCATCCAGATCGTGCGGCACGGCCAGCAAATCGCTGTGTCGGTTCGATTCGGCCAGCGTCGCACGCAACTGCGACACCACGCTGTCGGCCTTCTGTTCGATGGCTTCCGGGTGTTGCAGGCTCTGCACGAACAACTCGTCGAACACCGGCTCCACTTCCGCCGAATCCATTACGTCCGCCGCCTTGTCCACGCCGAACTCCTCGGCAATGACTGCGAGCTTTTCCTCCAGCACCTGCCGCACGCGGTGTTCCACCGTGTCTTCCAGCACGAAGTTCAGCGCACGCACGACGTGCTTCTGCCCGATGCGGTCCACGCGCCCGATGCGCTGCTCGATGCGCATGGGGTTCCACGGCATGTCGAAATTGACGATGACGTGGCAGAACTGGAGATTCAAGCCTTCACCGCCCGCGTCGGTGGAAATCAGCACCCGCGCATCCTTTGCGAACTGCTGCAAGGTGCGCGTGCGCGCTTCCATGTCCATGCTGCCGTTGAGCGTAGCCACCGCAAAGCCCCGACTTTCCAGATAGTCCGCCAGCATCGCCTGCGTGGGCACGAACTCGGTAAACACCAGCACCTTCAGCGCGGGGTCGGCTTCTTCCTGTTGCAGCTTGTAGATCAGTTCCAGCAGGCTTTCGGCCTTGGCGTCGGTGCCTGCGGCTTCGGTGGAACGCGCAAGCGCAAGCAGCGTTTCCACTTCCGACTTCTCCAGTTCCAGCCCATTGGCCTGCAAGGCCAAGTCCACCTGCGCTTCACCGTCCAGATCCGCCCATTCGTCCGCGCTGAGGTTCTCGAACAAGCGCGTCTGCGCCTGCGGCGTGTCCAGCACCGCCTGGCGCTTTTCCAGCGTGGCGCGAATCGCCGCCGTGCTGGATGTCACCAGCCGCTGCATCAGGATCATCAGAAAGCCGACGTGGCGCTGCTTGGCTGCCAGCGCCTGGTTGTAGCCGTGGCGCACGTAGTCGGTGACGGCTTCGTACAACTGCTGTTGGGCCGCGTGCCGCGTCTGCCATGCCACCGCGTGCAGGCGCGTGAGCCGGGGCCGGAACAGCGGCTGGCCTTCGGCATTGATGGCGGCGCGCTTTTCGGTACGGATCACGAAGGGCTGCACACGCTCGCGGCTGACGCTGCCCTCGTCGGGAAAAGCGTCCCTGTCCAGCAACTGCATCAGGCGCATGAACTGGTCGGTCTTGCCCTGATGCGGCGTGGCTGAGAGCAGCAGCAGATAGGGCGAGGCTTCGGCCAGCGCCGCGCCCAGCTTGTAGCGCGCCACCTGCTCGGTGCTGCCGCCCATGCGGTGCGCTTCGTCGATGATGACCAAGTCCCACGCCGCCGACACCAAGTCCTCGAAGCGTTCGCGGTTGTAGGTCTGGATCTGCTCCAGGCTCCAGCCACGGCGCGATTCCAGCGGCTTCACCGAATCCAGCGCGCAGATCACCTGATCGTGCATCCGCCACGGGTTGTCTTCCGCGTTGTCGCCGCGCCACTGGCGCAAGGCAGCCAATGCCGACGGTTCCACAAAGTGCAAGGGTTCGCCGAAGTGCTGGCGCATTTCCGCCTGCCATTGCCGCACCAGTCCCTTCGGCGCGACCACCAGAATGCGTTTGGCGCGGCCGCGCAGTTTCAATTCACGCAAAACCAAACCCGCTTCGATGGTCTTGCCCAAGCCCACCTCGTCCGCCAACAGGTAGCGGATACGATCCTGCCCCACGGCGCGGTTCAGTGCGTAAAGCTGGTGCGGCAGCGGGATGACGCTGGACTGGATGGGCGCGAGCAGCAGGTTTTCTTCCAGCGCGTCCTGCAACTTGGCCGCTGCCGTGGCGTGCAGAAGCTGCTCCACCGTGGGCTGCACGCTGGAAAGCAGAGCCAGTTCCGCCGCCCGCGCACGCAGCACGGCGTTTTTCGACGGCAGCCACACACGGTAAGCCGCTTCGCCCCACAGCGCCAGCCGCTCCACCACGCGGCAAGGCGTGGCCTGCCGGGTGTGCCAGCACCAGTCGCCGGTGTCGAAGCCTCCGCTACCTGTTGCCACCATTGATCACGCCCCGTCTTCGCTACGCGTCAGCGCCATGTCGTACAGGGTGAGCAGCTTCTCGTCTTCTTGCAGGGTTTCGTCGGGCAGCTTGTGGGCGATGGCGAGGATGGTGGCGTAGTCCTTCCTGGCCCAGGCATCGCGGAAACCGGCGCGCAGCACTTCCAGGCGCGATTCCTTGATCTTGCGACCGGTGAAGGTCTTGTACTGCTCGAATTCCTTGAGCAGCGCCTTTTCGCGCTTTTTCTCCAAGTCCTGCGCCTTGTTCGGGTCGGGCACGTACCAGCGGTCTTGCGCCTTGGCGATCAGGCGCGGATCGTTTTTCTCCAGCCCGCGCAGGTCGTGGTAGTTGGTGGAGAGGTAGCGGTGAATCTGGCTGGGCACTTCGCCCGCGCCCTCGAAGCGCAGGAAGTTGGCTTCCAGCAGCGCCGAGAGTTCCGGGCGGGTTTCGTGCTTCTTCCAGCCCGCGCCCAGTTGCTTGATGAACTCCGGGTGGATGTCCTGATAGGTGGAAGGCCGCGCCTTCAGGTAGTCCGCCGCCCAGTCGATGGCGCTGCGCTCGTCGGAGACGAACAGTTCCATCTGCGGCGCTTGCGCGGTCTGCGCGCGCTTCTTGTCGTATTCGGTGACTTGCTCGGGCAGAAAGACCATGCCGTCGCGTTCGGGAAAGCGGCTGCGCAGGCCGTCCTGAAACTCCTGACTGGAAAGCGGCACGGGCGCGCTGTGCCGCACGAACCACGCCACCATGCGGTCGAACAAGATGCGCGGATCGCGTTCGGCGACAAACTCCAGCTCGCCACCTTTCATCTTCACCACGGGAAGCTGCTTCAAGTGGGTCTGCACAAAGTCCCACGCCGATTCCGGCGTTGCGCCACGTTCTGCGAATCGCTGCTCCAGACCACCGTTGGGCTTGTAGGCGGAAATCACCAGGTCCTGCTTGACGGCCACCGCTGTGGTTACAGCCTTGAAGCTACCTTGCTGCTTGTCCAGCGCGGAAACATTGGCAACGACGAACCCGGCTTGCTGCATGGCAGTTTGCAAACCATTCCATACTGCCGCTTGCGTGTTGGAAAACACCACCGTCATCCAGCGGCCCGGTTTGAGCACACGGAAATACTCGCTGAAGCAATCGGCCATCAGCTTGCGGTAGTCGTCCACCGACTTCTGCGCCGCCCGGTTTTCCTTGGCGCGATCAACGATGGCGTCCAGCTTGGCTTGCGTCATCACGCCATGCCAAGCCTCAACGATGAAATTCAGCTCGGCATAGGGCAGGTTTTCGCCGAAAGGTGGATCGGTGAAGATGTAATCTATGCATCCATCTGGTAGCGGCAGTCGCGCTGCCGTACCGGTAGTGATCGCCGCATTAGCGGGTGCTGTTTGGTATTGCTGGAATGCCTTAACCAATCGTTCCAACTTGCCATCAAGGATGTACCAAGGGCTGCATTCAGAATGTTGAGCTGCCACGTAATAAACGCCAGCCAGCATACGGTTAACTTGTGAAAAATGTGTAGGGCCATAGCGGTTGAGGAGCGACAGTCCTGGAATGGCCTGCTCCACCATAAACACCATGAAGTCGCGAACACGGGCATCAGGGTGCGCTTTTGCTTTTGTCCACAACGCCCCCATCGCCTGCGCAGCACGCGGTAAGAACATGTGATGGGTGTGGGTGATTCCCTTGTCGCGCATCCGTGGTGCTTCCCACATATCCGCGAAGGGAAACGCAACCACGGGTACATCGGCAGGCAGCGGCAAGGCATCAATCTTTGCCAGTGTCGCCAAGTCCGCCGCATCCGGTTTTTTCTCGTACTTTGTTTTGCCGATGCGATACGAAATCAGGCTGGGCACGCGCTTGAGCGTTTGCAGTGTGGTGCCCGTGGCGCTATCCAGCTTGGTGACGTAGAGCCGCTCCAGCTTTTTCTTGGTCAGGCCGGCATTGCAGTGCGGGCACGGAAACTCATCTTTGACACGCTTGGATTCCTCATCCAAGGCCTCATCCAGAAAATTCACTTCACCCGCACATTCCGGGCAAGTGAACACCTCGCTCCACACCGTGTATTCAATGCGGCCTTTCGTCTTGCCATCGCTGTGCAGCGTTTCGTACATCCAGCCGATGTCTTGCTCCACGGCCTTGAGCAGTTGCTTGCCCGCCTTGGCGAAGGCGTCCACATCGAAGGGAATGTTGTAGTTCGCGCCGATGAAGGTGGCGGCGGGCGACAGGTCGTTGAGCACCGCGCGGCGCGCACCCCACTTGGGCGCAGCGCGACCTTCCTTCTTCCACGTCTGCTCCAGTTCAAAACGATAGTTGGCCGGCGCCGTGCCGCACCATTGCGCGGCCACGCCGGTCATGCCCGAACCGGAAAAACCGTCCAGCACCACATCGCCCGGCTGCGTGTAGTGCAGGATCGATGGCACGATGGCCAGGTGTGGCACCTTGGTGTGGTAGCTGTGCGCCTTGTAGATGGCATCGGTCTTACCCACGCTCACGTCAATCGCCAGCGGCTCGCGGCTGTACTTCACCGCCGGGTCGTAGGGCTTGCCGTAGTGCGCCACGAACTCCGCCAGCCACGGGTTCGGGCAAGCGGTGTAGTACGGCGGGTCGGACATGGCGAGGATGGCTTCGTCCGTGCCCTGAGGGAAACCTTCCTGCTGACGGAACGCCGGAGCTTTCAGCTTCTCGGCCAACAGCGCAAGGAAATGCGCGCGGCGCGCGTCGTCGCTGGGGAAGGTTTGGCCCAGGCATTCGACGGGGCCGGATGCTTTTTTATCGTGATTACCGAGCAGGTCATTCATATTCGTATCGCTCCCCGCCACATTCAACGGCGCAAAGTTGGGCGTTTGCATTTGGCAGGAAACAGATTTCCTTGCGCTTGAGTTTCAGGTTCATTGGCAACGTCTTCGTCATGCTCGCCTCACATGAAATTGAGCATAAGACGCCCGATGGAGTTGGTCAGATCACGGGCAAAGACGGCAAGCCACCGCTGAGAGTCGCCGCCAAAATGCGACTCGCTGAAGCCATTCCTTGAGTTTGCAATCGCGTTCGTCAACGTCGGCATGGCGTTGACGATCTCGACAGGAAACGGGCCTTGCGCCTGAAGTTTTCTGATGATGTCGTCCTTCACCACTTTGCATAAGGGCATCAAGTCCGTCAGTGCGGCTTGATCGGGGACGTGCTTGCGCACGTAGGCTTTGTAGAGTCCCTCAAGGCAGGTGTAGCTCAGCGTCGTTGCGCGGTTGTAGTGGTGAGCATCAACGGCATGGTCAATGTCCTTGAGGCTGTTGTTCAGTTTCTCCGAGTTCCAGAGATCGACAGGAACCACGGTGGTTGGCACCGCATAGCCGCCGCCAAAAACGATGCCTCTGATGGCATCCACCTCGCTCTTGGCGTGGGGTTCAAGCACATCAATGAACAATCTGAACAACTGGAACCGTTGCTGCTCAGGTAGCTCGCGGATCACGTCCCAGTAATAGTCTTTGCGGGACGTGCTCTTACCTTGCTGCTGCCTCAGGGGAATGAGCTGACCGTAGCTGGGTGAGCCGGGATCGACCTGTTGCACGATGCGCAGAAAATCCCCGCCGCTGTGATAAGCCGGGGTGTCTTTCCTGTCCAGCAAGGAAAATAGCTGGTTGTATGCCGCTATCCAGTTGACCGAGGTACTCATGGCGCGGCCTGCTGTTGTTCGTGCAGCAGCTTGAGCTGCACGCCCGCGTCGGTGAGCACGTAGCGTTGCTGCGGCGAACGCGGTTTGTCGGGGATGGTCAGGCGCAGCACGCCACCGGTGAGCAGCGGCTCCAGATGTGTGGCCACGAAGTGCGGACGCTGGCGGTAGCCGGTGTGGGCCATCAGCTCGGCCAGCGAGCGCGGCACGTCGGCGTGGCCGACGATGCGCCACTGCACATCGGTCAACCGATCAAGTGACCGATCAAGTCCGGGCTGCTCTGGCGCGACTTGTTCGGTGGCTTGTTCGGTGGAGCCTGTCGCCGCCGTTTCTGCGACAGATGGTTGATTTTTCTCACTATTTTCCGCATGACCGGGCGCGGCGGGCAGGAAACGGGCGCGCAGGTGCTCGGCCAGACCGAACAAGTTGCCGGTTTCGCCCTGCACCACGAGCAGGGCTTGTACAGTGAGCCGCTGCACAAGCTGGCGGGCGTCCGCACCGGACAGGCCGGTGAGCGCCTTCACGTCGGTCAGGTCGATCTGGCCTTTGCGGGTGAGGTAGGCAAAGACGTCGGCCTCTTGCGCGGACAGGCGAACGCCCAAGTTGGCTTGCGCCAAGATCTGCGCTTCCGTCAGTAGCCGTTCTTTGGGCAGGGTCAGGCGGAACGATTTTTCCGCCTTGTCGTTGTCGATTTCCGGCGGCAGGTTGCCCAGTTGCCGCCAACTTGCGTAGATGGCTCCGACGCCCGAACCCGCTTGGTCGGACAGGCCGATGCGGCGGAACAAGGCGACGATGCTGGGGTTGCGTACCGGCTTTTCGCCTGGATCGAGAAGCTGCTCGCGGGGTGCGAACGCATCGCCGGGGTTGAAGAACTCCGACTGGTCTCGAAAGAACAGGATCGTGGGCCAGCGCGTCTGCTCACCGAAATCTTGGTGGATCAGCAGATTGATGGCCGCTTCGCGGAAGGAGATGTAGTCCGGCGGATCATCCGCGCGGTGCAGCTTGCCCGGATCGACCGCGAAGGGGTGCTCGGAATGCCGGGTGTAGAAACCCACCATCGTTTGCCACGTCTTCAGAAGGTTTTCTTCTGGCACGGGCGTCATCCGGTCGGCCCAGCGCACTTCTGCTGAGTAGGCTGTCTTGGCTTCACGATAGACCCGGAAATCGACAACGGGCCGCGAGAGAATTTGACGAACCGCCGCGTCCGTGCCGAAAACCAGAATGCCTGCGCGCGTCGGGATCAGTTGGTGCTGCTTGCTGACGATGCAGGCCATCTGATGCAAAAAATCGGTGTCTGAAAGCTGCTCGTAGCGACCGGGGTTGCGTTCGGTGTGGCGCTGGCGATACCAGCGCACCGTGGTTTCGTCGAAGCAATTTTCGACGCTGAAATCCGGCAACGGCTCGCTGTCGAAGCGCGTGTCGGATGCATCGCGGATGAAGCGCAGCAGTTCGTCGCCGGTGCAGGTGTCGTCACGCCCACCACGGCGGATGTAGGCTTTGTGCGGGGTGCGATCAATGAACACGGGCTTTTCGTTGCGCTTGGCTTCCGGCACATAGAAGGCCAGAACCGTGCCTTCAGCCAAGGTGTGCACCGACCCATTTATGGGCAGGAAGACACTGATCTTGTGGGCGTCACGAACTTGCCCAAGGAAGTCGTTTTGCATCTTGTCGGCATCGGTGACCCCGGTGACGGTGAATGCACCGTTGGCCTGCTTCACACCGAACACCAGATGACCGCCCGTGGTGTTGGCAAAGGCGCTGACCGTGGACAGCGCATCCTTGGGAACAGCCCACGCTGCTTCCTTGAATTCGATGTCGCTCCATTCGATGGATTGGAGTCGGGCAAGCAGTTCGTCTCGGGTCATGGCGTCACTCGATCACGAACCTCAGCTTGGTGGCGTCCTTGCCCTTGCTGCGCTCGCTGATGAGCGCGTCGAACCGCTTGCGCAGTTCTTCGGGCATGGCGGGTGAGCCGCCTTGCAGCAGGGCTTGGCGCAGTTCGCCGGTGGTGACCGCGATCTTCTCCAGACCGGACAGGGCTTCCTGCACGGCGCTGGCGAAATCGGATGTCACCGGCTCCGGCAGCCTGCGTGCGGCGAGGAAAGCGTCGATCAGCTTCTTCGCAGCGGGCGGCAATAGATCCAAGCTGTCCTGCGTGAACGGATCTTCCAAATTTTCCAGCAGGGTTTGTTGCCAGTTGGCCTGCAACTGATCTAGGTCGTCGTCGAGCTTGTTCAGGCGATTGGCAGCGGGCAGCAGTTCCAGTTGTTCGGCGGACGGGCGGAACTGGCAGTGCGGGCACACCGGCGCGGTGAACAGCGTCGGCTCGTCCAGCGCGGAGCAGCTTTTCAGGCCGTTGAGCGCATCCTCGAAGGCGGTGAGCTGGCTGGTGGGCATCAAGGACACGCCCGCCAGCACGCGCAGGGACAGCAGACGGTCGTCGCGGCGCAGGGCGTTGCGGGTTTTCTCCTCGGAGACGCCCAGCCGCGCCTTGCTGTGGCTTGCGATGTAGGCGGCGATGTAGTCCTTTTTGAGTTGCGCCAGCGTCTGGCGGCCTTCGCCGAGCACGGTGGCGGCACGTTCCGCTGTGCGGTCTTCGCCGAGCTTGTCGAACAGCGCCTTGCGCGCGGCTTCAGCCTGCTTCACCCAGCCGTGGTCGGGCTGCAAAACCATCTCCGCCTGCGAGAGGTAGGACGCAGTGCCGCCGAGTTCGCCAACCAGTTCCAACAGGCGCTCAACGCCGGTGAGCACATCCAGATTCTTCTTCTGGGTGTCGAGATCGTCCTGCGTGACGCGCAGGTTCTTGAGCTTGCCGACGGTGTTGTAGGGCGACAGCGACTCGGTGAACTTCTTGAGCGCATCCAGCCGCGCATACCAGTCCTTGGCTTCTTCGTCGCGCAGCAGGCTTTGGCCCCAGAAGCCGAGCTTGCCCTGCTGGAGATCGGAGCCAGCCTTGAGCACGCGCGGCACCAGCGCGCTGACCTTCTCCTGCAAGGCAACGACGGGTTCCGTGTCACCCTGACTGGCCTTTTGCGCCAGACCGGACGGCAGGCCGAGCAACTCGAACAGCGCACGCAGCACCGCGAGGTTGATTTCCTTGGGTGCTTCGATGTGCTTGAACTGCTTGAGTTCGTCGAGGGAGCGTTCGGCCAGCAAGGCGAGCTTGCCGGAGTCGATCTTGTCGCCAGTGATGGAAAGCACGATGTCGCCGGAATACACCAGCGTGCCCAACACCGCGACGAGCAAATCGGGTTCCAGACGGAGCTTGGCGGGCGCGAAATATTCCACGTCGGTTGCGCCGGTGATGAGTTCGTTGCGGTTGAGCACCTGGCCGTGGCCTTTGGCTTTGAGGCGGTTCAGCACCTCTTGCGCGTAGCGCGAGCTGGCCGGGTCGATGCGTTCGCCATCGAGCACTTCCAGCGCGTCGAGCACGGCGGTGGCGTCCTTGGTACGCGTGCCACCGGCCAGTGCGCGCAGCGTGCTGGTGATGAGCGATTTGCGGTTGGCTTCGGTGACCAGCATCGGGAACTTGGGGTATTCGGGCGCGATGTCGGCGAAACGCTGGGCCAAGACCAAGCCCGAGACGATGTTCACGATGTCGCGGAAGTTGATGCGCTCATCCGGCCCCAAGCGTGCGCGGTCGCGCAGTGAGACACCCTTCGCCCAGTCTTGCAGCGTTTTGGCCTTGCCTTGATAGGTAACTTCAAAAGCGGTGAGCTGCTTTTCTTGCAACCACTTGCTCATGGCGCGCAGAGAATCCTGCGCCTTGGACTGATAGACGGCCTTTGCGCCGCCGCTGGCGGTGGATGCCAAGTCCAGCGAGGCGGCGTATTGCGACAGGTGACGCTTGTAGTCCTCGTCCGGCGATTTCAGGCGGAAGAACACTTCGTCCGGTTGCTGCGTATCGGTGAAGCGCGGCTTGTCGAAGGGCTGGATGAAGTAGATGTAGAAGTCGCGCTCCGGCTGCGCCGTGGGGCGGTCGTTGGGCGCGCCGAAGAACAGGTAGCCCAGGCGTTCGACGCGGCGCTCCTGCCACTCGATTTGGTACTGCCAAATTTGGAAGCCGGGATAGCGCAGATCGTCGCTGCACTCCATCAGCGCCTTGACGGCACTGTAGTAGGCGCGGTCGAGCGCATCGTCGGACAGGGCTTCGGCGCGCTTTTCGATCTGGGCGTCGTAGTCGATGTCCTTCTTCAGGTCGAGGTAATACTGTTCCGTGTCGGCGGCCTTGGAGATGAACTGGCCGTTGACGGTTTTCAGTACCTCGCGCATGACCGTCTGCACCATCGACAGCAGGTTCTCGGCGGGTTCGCCGGGCATGTCCTCCACGCCGGACTGGAACAGGCACAGGGAGTCGCGCAGTTCGGCGGCAGTGGGGCCAATCGGGATGTGGATGTCGCCGCCGGTGGTCAGGCGATGCACGGCCAAGCCATTGATGACGCGTAGCGCCATCGGCTTGTAGGCCGGGCGCGTGAATGCCTGCTGGATGCGGGATTCGAGCACTTCGGAGACGCGCAGCACTTCCTTGATGTTGGGGTCGGCGCGCAGCACCTGATTACTCTTGACCGTGTTCCAGAAGCTCTCGTAGGCGATCAGTTGCGGGCGGTCGGTGGGCACATCCTGATCGAGGATGGCCTGCATCGCGGCTTCGATGGTCTTGAGCGCGCCGCGTTTTTCGGTGAAGTGAATCTGCTCGAAGGTCTTGAGGTAGTCCGGGTGAACCGGGAACAGCCGGACGTATTCGTCCATGCGCTCGTTCATCGAACCGTAGAACTTGGCGAAGGGCTTGAGGTATTCGCGGATCTTGTTCTGCTGGTCGGCAGATTTCTTGAGCAGGCGCGCGGAGACGACGAAGCTCACGTCCTGACGGTCGATCAGGATTTGGGTGAAGCGCTCGTTGACGCGGCGAATGCTGTCGGCCACGTGCTGGAAGCGGCCACTGTCGAAGATGGCTTCCTGCACGCCCGCGACGAAGCGGAATTTCAAGTGTTTGGCGACTTCGCCGATCTGGCGCAGGATGGCCAGGTCGAGCACCAGTTCGTGATCGCGGCGCGATTGCAGATATTCAAGGAACTCGTCCACCACGAGCAGCAGCCCTTGGTTCGGGAATTTTTCGCCGAACGCGGCCATCATCTCCTCGAAGGAATCCTTGTTGTTCAGTTCCTGATCCGCCGCTGGGAAGGTGAAATCCACACCGAGCTTCTTGAGGAAGCGTTCGAGCTGCTGGGTGATGATTTGGCGCAGCGGCATTTCCAGACCGCCGATTTCGATACGCAGCACCTTGAACTGCCCGGCGATGGACGAAACCGCATCCACGACCTTGGGGTGACGGATCATCGGCGCGTAGGCTGCGTCTTCGGCCACCAGCGACAGCACCGACATCAAGTGCGACTTACCCGTGCCGTAGTTGCCGACGATGAGTACGCCCTTGTGATCGACCGCTTCGTCAAAGCCAAGCTGGGGCACCATGAGCTTGGCGATGCGCTCGGCCATGTCGTCGGAGATGACGAAGGTCGAGACGAGCTTCTTGGCTTCGTCCGGGCGGTCGGCGTCGAGCAGTTGGACGACGGATTCGATCTGCTCGAATTGAATCAGGTCTTTGTATTTCATGTTCTGGTTCCTTGCTGGCCCTGCGCCGTTTCAAAGACGACGACGCCATCGCGGGAGTAGTCGCGGTATTCGGGATGCCCCAAGCTGGCGTACACCAAGCGGTCATCACGCATTTCACCCGGCCACACAGCGACGACGCGGCGCGCATGCGCCAGCCGTTTGATGAGGTCGAGCGGATTGATCTTCAGGCTCGGCTCGAACAGCACTTCAAGGTTGTCGAGCAGCAGCGGCGCGTCGCCGCACGCGTTGTCGGTCAATTCGCGCAGCAGTTCGTTCGCCGAGAAGCCGCGCTCGGACACAGGCGTAGCCGCCAGCCGATGCCCCAGCTCCACGCCGAGATTGAACGGCGCGACATTCAGCCGCAGTGCCAAGGCGTGCAAGAGCCGGGTCTTGCCGCCGTTGCCCACCAGCAGGATCAGCTTGCTTTGAAGATCGCCGATCTCCCCGACCAGACGTTCAAGCCCGTCGAGTACCGGATTGCTGGGAGTGCCTTGGGAGACAGGCCCACTCACGGCGCATCTCCGTCTGGATTGGACTGGCTGTGCGTGTCGATACGGTTTGCAATCCAGCGATCCAGCTCGGTGCGCCGGAAGCGCCACGTGCCACCCAGCTTGAAGGCCGGAATCTGACCGTTGGCTGCAAGGCGATAGACCGTGCGTCGCCCGGCCTTAAGGTAGGCGGCAACTTCGTCGATGGTAAGGATTTCACCAGACTCTTCGTTCATGTATGCGTCGGCAGGCTGCGGGTTAATTTGTGCAATCTTGGCACAAATTGGCAACCGATTCGGATTGGTGAATTTTCAGTCGAGTCTGATGGGCGCATGGCGACTGCATTCTTTAGCAACCAACGCACGCATCCATGGTGTACATGGCATTCCGATAATTCCTACTAGTTTTTGATTCGCTGAGCACAAAATGCGGTTGCAGCACCATGACGACACCTAACCGCATCTTCACGGCAAGCACCTGACACCGATTCGAACCAGCACGCCCCCATGGCGGCACCGTCACGACACGCTCACAGCACCACTACATTGGTTGGCCACCAATGGCAGCAGGCCAAAGTAGCACCACGAAAGCGCCCTTGGAGCACGCATACGGCATCGTCACGACACCGCAGTGACACCTTGACGGCACGCTGCCACCGACCGCCTCTGTTTTCGTGGGCGCAGCACCGTGACAGTGCCTCTCTGGTGCCACCGTGACACGCTGGCGGCACCTACATGGCACCCCTGCAGCGCAGCCGCTGGACGCAAGAAGCACAAAAAACACCTGTCCCCAACGACGATCACCACATTCTTTGTGCTGGCTGGACGGGCACAAAGAATGGGGCCGCTGGGTCAGATTTCGGGAGAAATCGGACACGGCGGCATCCTGGGGACAAAGCTACCCACTCCTGCGTCCAAACCAACGCCTCCATTTGCGGCCATTTGCCGCGTTGCCGCCACTCGCGGTCTTGGTGCCTAAAGCGACGGTGTTTCCTTGGTGCCGGCAATCCGCCACAGCAGTTTCGACCTTGTAGGCGCAGGGCAAGTCTTGCGCTCCTTTACCGCCGGCGCCCTGCACGTGCATGGTCAAACGTCCCCGGCCGAATGCAGCTGCCGTTCATATCGGTCACCCCGCAAAACCCCACGCCAAAGGCCGCAAACCCCAGCCGCGCCCGATCACGGCTGTAGTCCAGACAGTCATGGTGGTGGCCGTGGAACGCCTTGCCCACACGCAGGCTGCGCGCCAATTCGTCAATGGCCTCAAATCCATGCGGATGGGCGCTGGGTGCCTCGTGTGTCACCAGAATGTCGGCGTGCTGTGAAACCAGGCGAAAGTAATCCTCCGGGAAGATGGAGCTGCGGTGCTTGCGCGGCAGCCCATCGCGCCAGCGATTGCCACTGCCGCAGCGCGCAGTGAACTCCTTGGAGCTCTCGTACAGCCAGTCCACCGGCGGCGTCCATACCTGCCCTCGGAACACACCGCCCAGCCCGGCAATGCGCACACCATCAACCAGGGCAACGCGCCCATGCAAGTTCCTGTCTGCCAACGCCGATCCAAACAGGTGGTCGTATTCGGCATCGGAATCCGTGTCGTGGTTTCCATGGATGAACCAGACTTCGGTCATTCCCAGGATGGAGTCCAGCTCGGCATCCAACGGGCGCTGTGCCTGCAAGTCGCCCAGGAAGACGATGGCTGCCGGGCGATCTCTGGAGACGATCTCCAGCACATGCCGGAAGTGGCCGTGGGTGTCGCCAAAGAAGTAAATCATTGCGCTCCCCTTGGCGGGACAACGTCCACGTTGACCAGCACTTCTCGCCGGGTCAATCCCCGAGGCAGAGCCTGGCCCACGTGCAGCAGCAGAGCGGCGATTTCATCCTGGCGCGCCATCTTCTGTGCGGGCGACCATTGGCTGGCATAGCCCATCTTGAGCAGCAGCGCCCACTCCTCACGCAGGGCGTCTGCCTGCCTTTGGCTCATCGGCTGGGCATCGTTGGCTGTCATGTTGATCTCCGGCGAGGGATTGTTGTCACAAGCACGAGCTTGCATGGAGCGGCAATTTCATGGATAGTTAGTTTAACTAGTGTTGTTAATTAAACAAGCATGGCACGTCCACGAACCGGCAGGCAGTCGTCCGCCGAATACCAACGTCGCTACCGCGAGCGCAAGAAGGCCCAGGGTGCCATGGCGCAAACCAACTGGATGCTGGACGTGCGCCTGACGGATGCGATCCGGCACGAGGCCAAAGCTCGGGGCCTGCGCGAATCTGAACTCGCCACGGAAATCCTGGGCGAGTGGTACGAGGCCCGGTTTGGCGGCCGATTACCACCGGCGCAGGCCGTTCCGCCCCAAGACACCGCTGCGCCTCCCCCACCACCGACGCCCATAAACGCCACGGTCGAACTGTTGCTGGGCAAGCTGGAGGAGCTGGGTTTCGTCATTCCGCTGCAGGGCATGGCTACGCAGTGCCTGCATGGGGACGAACGCAATGGCCTGTGGGCCACGGTCTCCCTCAACGGGCTGGATGCCATCGAGTTCGGCCTGGTCGAGCGCACCGACAGCGTGGCGCAGAACATCCTGCATTGCGTAGTGGACACGGTGACACGCCATGCCTGGCTGACCAGTGACGTCTATGGCGAGCTGAACCAGGACAGGGACATCGGCACCAAGATCAACACAAAAGGCCTACGGGCGCTCGACGATGCATTTATGCAACTACGCGAGTTCATCATGGCCAAGCGCAAGCCACTGCACTATGAAGAAACGCTGGCCGCTCTGCCGGGCTATCTGGACCAGGAGCCGTCACGCTCGCTGCTGGCTCTGGCATTTCAGCGGGTGGGTCTGGAGCTGGTGCATGTGCCCTCTACCGATCTGGTGATTTCTGCGGCAGAGCCGCCGCAGAACATTGCGCTGCATGACCTGGAAGCACTGGCGCAGTACGTGCGGCAGGAGTTTTTGTGCATGGGGCGAACGATCTACACCGTCCCCCTCTGGGATGGCGGAGAACTCATCGCCTACGCACCCGAGGCCCGCGCCACCGTGTATGCAGGACTACGGATGCTCCCCTGATGCAGAGAAAGGACAGCCATGAACACCACCGAGGCCGCTGATCTGGCTGCCGAGCTGCGCAAAGCAGCGCAAGACCTGCTGCTGTGTGTCAACGCCATCGTGGGGCAGGAGCAATCCCTGGCCACTGATTTGCTGAGGCATTTTCCGGGACGATTGGAGTTGTTGGCCTTGCGTATCGCGCCACGCCCACAGGCCGATATGCCACCTGATTGGCCACAGTGGAATGCATCCGGTGAAGACCATTTTCAGGCCCTGCTGGAGCGCCAGCGGTGGCGGTTGCAATGTCGTTCGGAAAGGCGCGCTCTGTGAATCGGAATCTTCGCACCCTGCGCCACTGGATTGCTTGCGGCCTGGCCTTGTCTGGCGTTGGCCTCGCGTGTGCACAAATGCCCGTGCCGCTGCTCGATACCGCTGCCGCACCAGCCACAGTGCAGCAGCTCGAAGCCTTGCTTCAATGCAAGGCCGGAACGGTGTTGACGACCGATGAAGTGGAATCCAAGCTCCGCGCCATCGGCCTCATCAAAGGGGCGGATGGCTTCTTGATGCCTTCACAGAAAGGCCCTCTGCCATCGCTGTTCGGAGACGAGGTGGTGGCAGCGCTGGTCACAGCCGCTGACGGTGAAAACAGGGCAACCGTCTATCTGAAACGCCTGGCAGGCAAGCAGCTGGCCAAGCGGCTGGGCGTCAGCCAGATCGACGAACAGGCGGACACTAACGAGCCGTCGTACTTCAAGCAAACCAGCAAAAAGACGACCTTGCTGGTCGGCGCGGCATCTGAGGTTTTTGTGGGCATCGACGGCGTCAGGTACCAATCGGCGGTGGCTTGTCAGCAGGTCAGATGAACATCAACACGCACATATTGGATGCATAGACACTTCGGATTCCTCGCTCATTGGCTTAGTTTGCTAAAACGCAGATCAGGATCGACAGCCAGGGTCTTTCTGGATACCGAATTCACCGGGCTCGACTGGCGCTATCCACGTCGCCTGATTTCGATCGGACTGGTGGCCAGCGAGGAGAGTCTGGGCGAATGGTATGCAGAGGTCGATGGCTGGTCAGTGGAGGATGGCCCTGCCCGAAGTCTTGCGCGCGAGCCACGCCAAACCCTGGGCAGAGTGCGCCAACGATGCCGAGCGGCTGGACGTGTTCAACGGCTTCTTGCTGGTCGCCAATCTGGATGCGCTGTTCGACCGTTTTTTGATCAGCTTTGACGACACGGGTCGGTTGGACGGCTTTCAAGAAGCCACCGTGAAACTGGCGCTGCAGCTCCGGCAAATGGGCAGATCTTTCCGCGAATACCTCAAGGGCCTGGTGTTGTAACACTGCGGCACCCTGCCGCGACACAGTCTGTCGCGGCTCACCAGACAATCCCCTCATTCAGCCCAAACAGGCTCTTGCGCGTGCCCCAAAAAGCGCAAGCAGCTATCAAGAGAGGAGTATTCATGCCCACAGGCGCGTTGCCCGACCCGCTATACCACCTGGCACGCCAGCACTTGCTATTCTCGGGTGACACCCGCATTTCCTCTTTACAGCGACGGCTGCGCATAGGATACGAACACGCCCGTGCCCTACGTGAGGCTCTGCGAGGCGACGCATTGGACTACCACGCAGACACCGACACCTGGCATATCCATCCCAACGCCGACCGACAGACCGACTATCTGTTGGCCGACAAACTCCAACGCGCCGCACACTTGCTGCAAGGCTCCAGCGCGCTGATGATCGCTACCGGCGAGGGCATGGCTGCCGACAGCGGCCTGCCAGACTTGCGCGACGCAGCCACCTTTTCGCACACCTGGCCAGCGCTTGCCAGACAGGGGCTCGGCTTTGAAAAAATGACCTCGCCTCAAGCCTTCGATGAACACCCCGCCACGGCGTGGGGCATGTATGGCCAGCGGCTGAACCTGTGTCGCACCACAGAGCCCCACGCCGGATACACCCTGCTGCGCCAGTGGGGTCAGCGCATGCCGCACGGCTGCTTCGTGTTCACCAGCAACGCCGACGGGCACTTTCACAAAGCCGGTTTCCCGGCCGCCCGCATCTACGAATGCCTCGGCTCTATCCACCGGCTGCAATGCACAACGGCCTGCGGTGCCCACCCATGGCAGACCGGCCGCCTGCACCCACAGGTGGACAGCGCCACCTTGGAGTGGCAAGGCGATTTGCCTCACTGCCCCCGCTGCGGCGCTCTGGCACGGCCCAACCTGTTGATGATCGATGACGGGCAATGGAACCCCATCCGCAGCACCCAGCAACGGATGCTGCTGGACATGTGGCTCGATAGCACCCCCTCCCCGCTGGTGTTGGAGATAGGTGCCAGCCGTGCCGTTGCCACCGTACGCAACTTCACCCGGCGCATGCAGCGGCGCGGCAGCCCTCTGATTCGCATCAACCTGCACGAGGCGAACATCCACAACCCCGGCGACATCGAGCTGGCGCTGGAGGCCAAGGAGGCACTGGAAGCGATTGCGACGCACCTTCCTCAGGGCGGCTGAGCATGCCCCCAGACATTTTTCTGCAAAGCGTTCGGGCATTCACTCGGGCAGAACCGCCACCGATTCCTGCACCGGCCGTCACCACGATTCGATACGCTGCTGGATCAGCATCACATCCGTCCAAATTTTTCCAATGCCCAAGAGCGCGCCCCAGTCGTAGCCCAGAACATGATCGCAAAGGTCATGGAAAAGCCAGCAGTGGTATTCACCCTGCAAGGGGAGGCCATCCCATTGCGGGTATTCGTTCCAGTTGCGCCGGGGGTTGCCTTCGTCCAGGCAAGTCACCCACGAAAAAGCGACACATTTTGTCGCAGCCACGCCGGATGATGCAGCCATACAAGGAGTTGAACCATGCCCCAACTGTTCCACACCATCGACCACATCGCCCGCACCTAACAGCGTAGCGTGCTGATGCTCTCGTTCCACGACCGCGCACTCAAGGAGCGCCATCCGCCAGCTAATCATCAGCTGGCTGAACGCCAAGGGCATTGCCTGGCAGCCCTGCGCGCCTTTCATGTCAAGCGGGGTGATGATGTGCGGCTACATGGGGGATATTTACCTTGACATTCCTTACGACAAGGATTTACCGCTATACCAAGAGTTGGAAGCATATTTGCAATACTCGGACGACCGCATGCGCTTCGACAATGTGATGTTCCGCTACATACCTCTGGAACTGGCAATGGAAAACGCCGAGCAGGATGAACCAGGCTTCCTTGACAATATGTGAAAGAAAGAAAAATGAGAAACCCCGAACGAATTCCTGCAATCCTTCATACGCTCCGAGAATTTTGGGAGAAACATCCTGACTGGCGGCTTGGCCAACTACTGGTCAACATCGCAAAACCCTCTGAGCCATGCCCTCAGATTTTCTACCTTGAGGATGACGTCTTCTTGGAGCGGCTCCAAGAAATGTCAAAATCTGATGACAGCAAATCCAAACTTTGAGACATGGGCCACATCCTATTCGGGCTGCGACGGCGGGGACATTGGCAATCCTGAACGGCGCGCCATATGGCTATGCGGCATCGAGTGGGGCGGTGCCTGCACCGCCGAGCAACTCCAGAACGAAATGCGGCGCGGCGAGCCCTGTCCGCCCAGAGGCTATGGCGATGCCTCGGAAAACCTGACTTACATTTTCAACCGGCAAGCCATGAAGATACTCGCTGCCATTCATGGCCGCCCCGTGTCTGAATACCGCGATTTTTGCCAACAGGCCAAACCATTTACCCAAGGTTCATCGGGTTACTTCAAGATTAATCTCTACCCCATCGCCTTTAAGGACACGAACCAGGCCCGGTGGCATTCCAATTTTGCAGAAGCGACCGGCTTGGAGAACAAATCCGACTATCTCGATTGGTGCAGAAAGCACCGTTTCCCACGCATGCGCCAGTGGGCTGCAACGGCACGGCCCAAGCTTATCCTGTGCCTTGGCAAGAGCTACCGAGATGACTTTCAAAAGGCGTTCCATGACAAAAACTCAACTTTCACTCACGAACCACCCATCGACGGTCGCGACCTGTGGTGGGGCGTCAATGCCGAGAGCACCCTGGTCGCTGTCATTCCTTTCATGGTCAACCGCTATGGGCTGACCCGCAACGACAGCATCCAAAAATTCGGCTACCGGATTGCACAACTGATGCAGCAGCATGGCTGCCGACAGGCGCAAATACCTGAACTCAATACATCAACGATCCTATGACCCCAGCACTTGACGCGCTTCTGTGCCAGCGGTACCCGCAGCTATTCCAGCACCGTCACGCCGAGCCGCAGACCTGCGCCATGAGCTGGGGCCTGCAATGCGGTGATGGCTGGTTCGACCTGATCGACATCCTGTGTGAAAGCCTGCAACAGGAAACCGAGCACGGCGACGCACCACAAGCGGTCGCCATGCAGGTCAAGCAAAAATGGGGACGGCTGCGCTTTTCCGTGGAATCCGCCTCCGAACGCCAGCAAGCCATGATCGACCTGGCCGAAGCGCTGTCCGCACGCCTGTGCGAGCAGTGCGGCAAGCCCGGCAAGATGCAATCCATCAAAGGTTTCCGCACTGTGCGCTGCGAAGGACATGCGTCGACTCAACCATGACGGGCGGGAGCTCACCCACTCGAGGGACCAATTGCAATCGTTCCCATGTATGAGCGTGATGGCCGACTGCTCCACGTTAGTCTTGAGTACGTTCCCCAGCCGGAGCTGTATCAGTTTTGGACGGCGCTGCGCGATCGCAGCGCAGTAGATGATGAGCCCATCACCACACCAGCCACACAATCTGCCATGCGCGTGCTGTCCAAATCCAAGCTATTGGCTTTTCGCCAATGCCCCAAGCGCCTGTGGCTCGAAATCCACCAGCCTGAGCGGCGCAAGGACTCCGGCGCCAGCCTGGCCAGCTACGCCACGGGCCACCAGGTGGGGGACATTGCACGGCGGCTGTACAACCCGTTCGAGCAGGGTCAGTTAATCGACCCGCAGGCCGAAGGCTTCGATGCAGCTTTTGCCCGCACCCAGGTACTGCTGCGGTCCGCACAGCCAATCTTCGAGGCAGGTTTTCGTGCCGAGGGCGCACTGGCCTTTGCCGATGTGCTGCTGCCCACCGCCAAGGGCTGGCGCATGGTGGAGGTCAAGTCCAGCGCGAGCGTGAAGGACTACCACCGCGACGATGCCGCCGCGCAGTCCTTCCTGGCCCGTGCCAGTGGAGTGCCGCTCCAATCCATCGCTGTCGCACACATCGACAGCGGCTGGAGCTACCCTGGCGGCGGCGACTACCGGGGCCTGCTGATGGAGGTGGATGTGACTGCTGATGCATTGGGCCGCGACCATGAAGTGCGCAGCTGGATCGCCAGCGCACAGGCCGTAATGGCCCTCGAGAAAGCCCCACCCATCGCCACCGGCGGCCAGTGCCATGCGCGCCCTATGAATGCGGCTTCATCACTCACTGCCAAAGCCAGGAGCCATCGGCGGAACACCCCATCCACTGGCTGCCGCGCCCCAGCAACACGCTCAAGACATACGTCGCGGAGCACGGCATCCGCGAACTGCGCGACGTGCCGGACGATCTGCTCAACCCCACGCAGCAGCGCGTGAAGGCTGCTACCTTGTCGAGCCAGGCGTATTTCGACCGTTGCGCTGCCGCGCAGGCACTGGCGGCACACAGACTGCCGGGTTATTTCATCGACTTCGAGACCATCCAGTTCGCTGTGCCGATCTGGGAAGGCACCCGGCCCTACCAGCAAATTCCCTTCCAGTTTAGCGTCCATCGCCTGGGGCGCACGGGACGGGCCACGCACCATGCGTTCCTCGACCTCTCTGGCGGCAACCCCGGACGTGCTTTTGCCCAAGCCCTCATCACCGCCTGCGGCGAATGCGGCCCTGTGTTCGTCTACAACGCCGCGTTCGAAACCACCCGCATCCGCGAACTGGCCGACCGCTACCCAAGCCTGGCCCCTGCGCTGCACGCCATCAACGACCGCGTGGTCGATCTGCTGCCCGTGGCACGCCAGCACTACTACCATCCCAGCCAGCAGGGCAGCTGGAGCATCAAGGCCGTTCTGCCAGCCCTATGCCCTGATCTGGGTTACGACCAACTCGATGGCGTGCAGGACGGCGGTATGGCCCAGCAGGCCTATCTAGAGGCCATCGCCTCCACCACCAGCGCGGGGCGCAAGGCCGAGCTGGAACGCCAGTTGCTCGCCTACTGCTGCCTCGACACCTGGGCCATGGTGCGCCTGTGGGCAGTCTTCACCAACACCCCCTTGAAAGGCTGACGCACTCCATGGCCAAGCGACCCGACACCCTGGACACCGCACTGCTCATGGTGGAGCTACTTCGCCGCATACCGCGCGGGCGCAAGATCACCACGGCAGAGCTGCACCAGCAGCTGCAGAGCGCGGGTTTTGAGCGCGATCTGCGTACCATCCAGCGCCAAGTGGAAACTCTGAGCGAGCATTTCGACATCGAGCGCGACGACCGCAGCAAACCCTACGGTTACCGCTGGCGCGAGTGCGCTCAGGGCCTAGCCGTGCCCCAACTGACCCCCCAGGAGTCGCTGCTGCTGCAACTGGCCGAAGAACACCTCAAACATCTGCTGCCAGCGCGGCTGATGCAGTCCATGGACGGCTTTTTCAGCCAGGCCCGGCGCAACCTGGGTGACAGCCACAACCAGCGCAGCGACACAGCGGCTCTGGAGCGTGAATGGCCACGCAAGGTGCGGGTTGTGGCCACAAGCCAGCCGCTGCTGCCGCCGGCCATCGCCCCTGGCGTGCTGGAAGCCGTGAGCGATGCGCTGTACGCCAACCGCTGGCTGCATATCGACTATCAAAACGCTGCAGGCAAGCGCCGCCAGGCAAAGGTCATGCCCCTGGGCCTGGCCCAACAAGGCCCGCGCCTGTATTTGGTGTGCCGCTACGAGGGTTTTGCCAACGAGCGCAGCCTTGCACTTCACCGCATTAACCAGGCCGAGGCATCCACTCTGGCTTTCGAGCGCCCTGCGGAATTTGATCTACAGAAGTACGACGAGGATGGGCGATTCGGCTTTGGCGAGGGGCAGAGGGTGCAGCTCACGTTCTGCATTGATAACGACGCCGGTTTCCATCTGCGGGAAACACCGCTGTCAAAAGACCAGCAGGTGCATGACCAGGAGGATGGCTGGATGAAAATTACCGCGACGGTGGTGGACAGTGCGATGCTGGACTGGTGGCTGCGCGGGTTTGGGCAAGCATTACGCGACGTGCAGAAAACGCCATTGACGACCAAGGAACAATGACCCGATGAGCTACAAACTCGAATACCGAACCATCTGCTTTGGTGTTGATTCAGCAAGCCGCCTGCCCACCCAGGGCATAGAGGGAACCTTCTTCATCCCCTCCTACCAACGCGGCTATCGCTGGACTGCGGACGAAGTCACCAAGCTGCTGGACGACATCTGGGAGAGCGCAGGCCAGCGCTACAGCCTGCAGCCTATCGTCGTGAAAAGCCTGGGCACCGGCGCATGGGAGCTGATCGACGGCCAGCAGCGCCTGACAACCCTGTGGCTGCTGCTGCGCTTCATGAACAAAGGTGAGCCCCGCTACCACCTGGAATACCAGACCAGGGCTGGCAGCCAGGCGTACCTGAGAGAACTTGATGCCGCGCAAGCTGAGGAAAACATCGACTACTTCCACATGCACCAGGCCTATGCAACGATTGCTGGCTGGTTCGCAAACAAGATGGGGCTGCAGTACCAACAATTTCTGGTCGATGAGATGTTCCGTTTTCTCTCGACCACCGTGCGCATCATCTGGTACGAAGTTCCAGAAAACGAAGAGCCCATCCCACTGTTCACCCGCTTGAACCAGGGCCGCATTCCGTTGACCGATGCGGAGCTGCTCAAGGCGGTCCTGCTGTCGAAAGTGCAGGAAAAGCACCCTGGCCGCGAGACCGAGATCGCCGCGCAGTGGGACGGGATTGAGCGTGATTTGCAACGGCCGGATGTCTGGGCCTTCGTCACAGGCCAGGCAGCTGCACAGGGCCGCGTCACCCTGCAGCACGGCACGCGCATCGACCTGTTGTTCGATACCCTGGCAAAGAAGCCCGCCACGGGCGCGCCGGCGTATCACACCTTTGACCAATTGCGCCCTCAGGCCGAGGGCGATTCACTGGCCTTCTGGGCGAAAGTGGAAGCACTGCACGCGCAAATCCTGGGTTGGTTCGAAGAGCCGCTCTGGCACAACAAAATCGGTTTCCTGGTGACCTGTGGATTGTCCCTGCAGGCCATTTTCGACCTGGCCCAGGGGCAAGGCAAGAAGGCCTTCGACAATGCCCTTACCTCACGCATCAAGGCCACACTGAAGACCCGCGCCGACGATCTCGACGGCACCCTGCACTACGAGAACAGCAGCCATAAAGTCACATTGCAGCGTCTGCTGCTATTGTTCAACATCGAGGTCCGCCGTGACCGCTTTCCATTCAAGGAGCACGTCGGCGCCACATGGTCCCTGGAGCATATCCATGCGCAGAACGCCCAGGACTTGATCCGCGCAGAGCAATGGGAGACGTGGCTTGCAGAGCATCGCCAGGCCTTGAGCGACATCCGGGCAACAGGCAACATGGCCGCTATTGACCCGTTGCTGGCCGACATCAACGCAGCTACTCCGCACCTGCATACCAAGCAGTTTGGTCTGGAAGAATTCAAGGCGCTGGCAGGGAGGGTTCTCGTGGAACTCAATGACGGCGTGGAAGAAGAGGCGGACCACAGCATTGCCAACCTGGCATTGCTATCCCTCGGCGCCAACGCCGCGCTGAGCAATGCAGTTTTTGAAGTCAAACGCAGCAAAGTGCTGGCGATGGACAGGCGCGGCGACTACATCCCGGCCGCCACGCGCAACGTGTTCCTGAAGTACTACGCGCCTGCAGACCGGCTGCAACCTCATTTCTGGGGAGACGCCGACAAAGACGCCTATCTCCGAGAAATCAAGAAAAAACTGGCCGCATACCTGCAATGACCGATACCCCCATGACCACACCGCCAGCACAAGGCGACGGCACCCTTACCAGTCTGGCACAACTGTTTTCCCGGCCCATCAATGGCACGCAAGTGCAAGCCATCGAGATCCCACTGTTCCAGCGCGACTACGCCCAAGGCCGCAAGAACGAGCAGGCACGCCAAGTGCGCGAACGCTTTATTGCCGACCTGTGTGCCGCGCTGGACAGCGATGGCAAGAGCCTTCACCTCGACTTCGTCTTTGGCGACGTAGTGAACAAGGAGGACGGCGGCAAGCAAATACCTACGCTGTACCCGCTGGACGGCCAGCAGCGCCTGACGACCCTCTTTCTGCTGCACTGCTATCTGGCCTGGCACCAGCCACAGAGCAGCGCAAGCGCGCTGCCGTGGCACGCATTTCAATACGCCACGCGCCCCGGCGCGCGGGCGTTCTGCCAGTTCCTGACCCAATGCAGGCCCCGCATGGATGCTCAGCCGGTTTCAGCATGGCTGTGCGACCAGGCCAACTACCTGCCCACCTGGAAGCACGACCCCACCATCCAGGGCATGCTGGTGGTGCTGGATGCTCTGCACCGGCACTACCAAGATCAACCCAGCGAACTCCTGCATGCCGCCTGGCTACGGCTGACCGACCCTGTAAACCCGGCGATCCGCTTCCTGCTGCTGCCCGTGGCCGCGCAAAAGCTCGACAACACGTTGTACGTGAAGATGAATTCACGCGGCAGGCCCTTGACCGGGTTCGAGAACTTCAAGGCCGACCTGGAAGCCCTGCTGCACAAGAACCCGGCACTGCTGGAAGCGGACGGCGCAGCCGTGAAGGCGTTCTCGCACAAGATCGACACAGACTGGGCCGACCTGTTCTGGCCCTACCGGGGCGACAACCACCTGATCGACGAAGAATGCGTGCGCTACCTGCGCTTTCTCTTCGAGGTGCGGGCGTGGAAACAAGGCCTGTCCGTGCAGACGAGCCTGGGCGACCTCAGCGCCCTTTCAGTTCTTTCGAAAGCTCTGCTGGGCAACCAGGCGTCAGCAGCCCACGACAACCTCGATTGGATTGCACGCGCACTCGATGTCTGGCTCACCGTGCAATCCGCTGGGTTGTCTGGCCCCCAAGCCATTGCCCCGCTGTTTACCAGCCTTTTTACCCGAGATACCGAGAGCATCGCTTCAACGCCCCTGCGCATCTTCAACTTCCGCGACTTCGGGGACGCCCCGGTGGGCGTGAACATGTTCCATGCCTGCTGCCGCCTGTATGGCACGCGCCCCTGGTCGCTGGCGCACACCGTGCTGCTGTATGGCGTGCTGCACGGCCTGATGCAGGGCACGCCGCTGGCAGACATGCACCACCGGTTGCGCATTCTGCGTAACCTGATCGAAGCCTCGCGCAGCGAAATCCGCGCCGACTCCACCCGCAACAATATGCCCGCTTTGCTCGCGGAGGTGGAAACCATCATGGCGGGCGGGCCGCTACATGCCGTGGAAACCTTCAATCAGGTTCAGGTTCGCAACGAGCAGGCCAAGCAAGCCCTGGTAGGGGCCCACCCCACGCTGCACGAATCCGTGTGCCAGCTCGAAGACCATGAACTGCTGCGCGGGGGATTGACAGTGTTCGACCTCAGCCCCGCACAGGATCCTCGCGCCTTTGCCAGCCGCGCAAGGCAGTTTTTCACGTTGTTCAAGCACCCTTACCACCAGGTCAGCGCCGCCCTTCTGGCCAAGGGCCATACAGGCAGAAGCCGCCAGCGCAGCTCGGGCCATCGCCTGACCTATATCGGAGCCCCGCGGCAGCGGCAGGCAGGGCTGTGGGAAAACCACTGGCGTATTCGCTACAACGAAGCCATCCACCCCAGCGCCGCTGCCCTGCAAGGCCTGCTGGACGACCTGGCCGTCGGACAAACACCGCAAGCCGTCATCGACACGTTCGTGCAAGCCCCTTCCACGCCAAAAGACTGGCGCTACTACATCGCCAAATACGAGGTAATGCGCGGTGCGAGCCTGGATTTCGCTGGCAACTACGTTCTGGGGCCCGGCCCAGGCTACGCCATCTGTATGCCCTTGAGCGACTCCTGCGACAACCGCAGCAACCACCATGACGCCTATTTGCTGGCTCTGGCCAACGAAGCGGGACTGCCCACATCAGACATTGGCAACCACGGTTGGCCGCGTTGCTTTCCAGGCCACGAAACCAATGAACGCCATCTAATACTACGACGCAGCGGGCTCAAGATCCGCTGTGTGGAAAACGGCTGGGCACTGAGCGATATCCCCAGCGAACCGGCACTGCGCAACGCCTTCGATACCGTGGCAAGCAAGTACGCCATTCAGGATGGCTTATTTGCCGTGCCGCAAACCCAGGGCATAGACATTGAAGACCGCATCATCATAGGCGCGCAGTTACTGCATGAGTTGATCGAAGCCGGACTTTGAGACTTGGCTTGCGCCCGAGAATACCCACCGACATGGCAAGCGCTACCAGCAAAAATTAAAGGAATGCTATAGGAACACCCTATAGGTATAGAGAAGGGGTAATCTAACGAACCGACAAGGGGCGATCTAACGAACCCCGCCCCAGCACGCAATCAGGGGCGATGTATCGAACCATCAAGGGGCGATGTAACGAGGACAACCCGAGCAGAACACAGCCTTGTCCACAGCCCAAGCAGCCGATCTACCCCAGCTTTTTCGCCAGGTCTTCGGCACGGGGATGGTAGTAACGCTTGAGCATGCGCAAATCCTTGTGACCTGTCACGGCAGACAACTCCAAGACGTTGCTCAGCTTTTCCGACAAACGAGACGCGGCTTCGTGGCGAGTGTCATGGAAATGGACATCCTCCAGAAAGCTGCGAACAGGCCGCTTTCCGACTGCTCGGCAATCTTCCTTGTACTGCTGCTGGGCGCGTTCCAAAGCACGCTTGAATCCTTTGCGCAAGGCCATGGCCGTCGTGGGGAACACCGACCCCTCAAGGACATCGTCTACACCAGCCAAAGTTTGCAGCTCCTGCAGGATGGCCACCGCCTTGCGTGACAAAGGCACCATGCGCGAATCGCCATTCTTGGTGTCTGGCAAAAATGCTGTCTGCCGAGCCAGATTCACACACTCCCAGCGCAAGGACAACAACTCCCCCCGGCGCATCGCCGTCTCCACGGCTAATTCGACCAGGGGTTGCAACCATGGGTTGCGCGCCCCCTTGCTGAACGTGCCATCAGCCAGGCGCTCACCGCCCGTCAAGGCTGCGAGCAAATACGCCATCTCCTCATCCGAAAAGCGCCTGTCCCTGGCTTTGGCCTTTTCCGGGCGACGCACCAGGGGCACGGGGTTTTCGATATGGATACCCCACTCACGCCGCGCGTGGTTGATCGCCGCCGACAGAACGTCGATCTCGCGGTTGACCGTGGCCCCGCTGACCTGCTTGAGGCGGCGGTCACGCCAGGCAGCGACAATCGAACTGCTCAAGGCTGAAGTCTTGATCTGGGTAAGGGCGGCATCCCTGAGTAAGAGCTTGATCTTGGTGGACTCCATCGCTGCCGATTTTTTATGCGGTGTGACTTCCTGCCCATACCGCACAAGGATGTCGGCCAAGGTGTTGCGCTCAGCCTCCCGGCGGTCGATGAAACCGGTCGTCTCCAGCTCGCGCTCCATCGCGCGAACCCAGCGCTCGGCATCCTCCTTGTAGGAGAAGGTTCGTGACTGAGCAGGGAAACCACGGCGCCTGACCTTGGCTTGCCACTGCAACTCTCCGCGTTTTGTAATAGTGCCCACCGGCCCGTGTCCCCGAAGTGTCCCAAATAATGGGTTTCATCGTACAACACATTGATTTCATTGGCAATAAAAAGGCGTTCGGGACGTAGAGGCCGGAGGTTCGAATCCTCTCACCCCGACCAGATTCAGATCAAGCCGGATCCGCCATCGCGCCGATCCGGCTTTTTATTGGGCCCCAATATGATGGCCAAAACCCAGTAGTCCCAGCACAAAACAACGGGTTTTCGCTCTCTTTTTTGAAGTAAACAGCCTGGTGACGGTGGCTCAAACCACCCCCGCCTCCTGTCCCCGGGCAATATCCGCCGCCGACCAGCCCAGCCCGCGCAGGATGGCCTCGGTGTGCTGGCCCAGCGCGGGGATGGGGTCCATGCGCGGGGCCTCGGCGGCGTGGGTGCCGGGTGGCAGCAGGGCCGGAACCGGGCCGGCCGGGGTGTCCACCTGGGCCCAGCGGTCACGTGCCGCCAGTTGCGGGTGGCGCCAGACATCGTGCATGTCGTTCACGCTGGCGTTGGCGATCTGGGCCTCGTCCAGCCGGGCCCGCACCTGCTCGGCGCTGAGGGCACCGAACACCTCTTGGATCAACCCCCGCAGCGCGTCGCGGTGCGCCACGCGCTGCGAGTTGCTGGCAAAGCGCGGGTCGGTGGCCACGGCCGGACGGCGCAGCACCAGCTGGCAGAAGCTGTGCCATTCGCGCTCGTTCTGCAGCCCCAGCATCACGGTGCGGCCATCGCCGGAGGGGAATGGCCCGTAGGGAAAAATCGTCGCGTGCGCGGCGCCGGCGCGCGGCGGCGGAGGAGCGCCGTCGAAGGCGTAGTACAGGGGGTAGCCCATCCACTCGGTCATGCTCTCCAGCATCGACACCTCGACGCGGCAGCCCTGGCCGGTCTTGCCGCGCCGCAGCAGCGCGTTCAGGATGCCGGTGTAGGCGTACATGCCGGCGGCGATGTCGGCGATGGAGCAGCCGGCCTTGGCCGACTCGTCCGGCGTGCCGGTCACCGACAAAAAACCCGCTTCGCTCTGGATCAGCAGGTCGTAGGCCTTTTTGTCGCGGTAAGGACCGTCGTCGCCGTAGCCTGAGATGTCGCACACGATCAGGCCCGGGTGCGTGACGTGCAGGGCCTCGAAGCCGAGCCCGAGCCGCGCCGCCGCGCCCGGCGCCAGGTTTTGCACCAGCACGTCGGCGTCGGCCAGCAGCTGCATCAGCACCTGGCGCGCCGGCGGTTGCTTGAGATCCAGCGTGAGGCTCTCCTTGGAGCGGTTGGTCCACACGAAGTGCGAGGCCAGGCCGCGCACGCGCTCGTCGTAGGCGCGCGCGAAGTCCCCCACGCCGGGCCGCTCGATCTTGATCACGCGCGCGCCCTGGTCGGCCAGCTGGCGCGTGCAGAACGGGGCGGCGATGGCGTGTTCGAGGGCAATGACGGTAATGCCGTCCAGGGATCGGGTCATGGCACGGCCTCAGAACGAGCGCGGCAGCCCGAGGATGTGCTCGGCCACGTAGCTGAAAATCATGTTGGTGGACACCGGCGCCACCTGGTACAGCCGGGTTTCACGGAACTTGCGCTCGACGTCGTATTCGCAGGCAAAGCCAAAGCCACCATGGGTTTGCAGGCAGCAGTTGGCGGCCTCCCAACTGGCCTTGGCGGCCAGGTATTTGGCCATGTTGGCCTCGACGCCGGCGTGCTGGTGCGCGTCGATTTTTTCGCAGGCCTTCCAGCGCATCAGGTTGGCCGCCTCCAGCTCGATATAGGCCTCGGCGATGGGAAACTGCACGCCCTGGTTCTGGCCGATCGGGCGGCCGAACACCACGCGCTGCGTGGCGTACTTGGTCGCGCGGTCGATGAACCAGTAGCCGTCGCCGATGCACTCGGCGGCGATCAGGGTGCGCTCGGCGTTCAGGCCGTCCAGCAAGGTCTTGAAGCCCTGGCCCTCGGGGCCGAGCAGGTTCTCCTCGGGAATTTCCAGCTGGTCGAAGAACAGCTCGTTGGTCTCGTGGTTGACCATGTTCAAAATGGGCCGCACCGTCAGGCCTTGGCCGATGGCGCTTTTCAAGTCGATCAGAAAGCAGCTCAAGCCCTCGGAGCGCCTGTGCACCTGGTCCAGCGGCGTGGTGCGCGCCAGCAGGATCATCATGTCGCTGTGCTGGATGCGCGAGATCCACACCTTCTGCCCGTCGATGACCCAGCGCCCGTCCTTGCGCCGTGCCGTGGTCTTGAGCTGGGTGGTGTCGCTGCCGGTGCCGGGCTCGGTCACGCCCATGGACTGGATGCGCAGCTCGCCCGCGGCGATGCGCGGCAGGTACTTCTGCTTTTGCGCCTCGGAGCCGCTGCGCACGATGGCGTTCATCACGTACATCTGGCCGTGGCAGGCGCCCGAGTTGCCGCCGGCGCGGTTGATCTCCTCCATGATCACCGAGGCCTCGGCCATGGACAGGCCCGAGCCGCCGTAGTCCTGCGGGATCAGCGCCGCCATCCAGCCGGCCTGGGTCAGGGCCTGCACGAAGGCTTCGGGGTAGCCGCGCACCTCGTCGATCTGGCGGAAATACTCGTCGGGGAACTGCGCGCACAGGGCGCGCACGGCGTCGCGGATGTCGCGGTGGTCGTCTGGGTTGGGCAAGCTGGGCTCCGGTGAAAAGGTGTCAGGCCAGGGTGGCGGTGGCGTCCATGGCGAGCAGGCCGTCCTCGGTGCTGGCCCACAGGCGCACCGTGCCCGCGTCCAGCCCTTGACCGCGGACGCGGAACGGGGCGGTGTCGAACAGGGGCCGCAGGGCACGAAAGGCAAACCGCGCCACCCGTGCCTGGGGCAGCTCACGGCGCAGCAAATCCAGCAGCAAGGTGGCGATCAGCGGGCCATGCACGACCAGGCCCGGGTAGCCTTCGACCTCGGTCGCGTAGCGGCGGTCGTAGTGGATGCGGTGGCCGTTGAAGGTCAGCGCCGAGTAGCGAAACAGCAGCACGTCGTCCGGCACGACGCGGCGCGTCCACTGGGCGTCGGCGGGTGCCGGCTGGCCGGCTGGCGCGGCGTCGCCTGGCTGGGGCAGGTCGCGGTAGACGAGGTCGTGGCGCTCGCGCACGCAGACCTGGCCGTCGGCGTGGATCTCGTGCTCGACGTGCACGAACACCATCGGCCCGCCACGCCCTTCTTTCAGGCGCACGTCGGCGATGCGCGACTGGCGCCGGATCAACTGGCCCACGCGCAGCGGCGCGGCGAACTCCAACTGGCTGCCGGCCCACATGCGGCGCGGCAGCGGCACCGGGGGCAAAAAGCCGCCCCGGCGCGCATGGCCGTCCGGCCCCAGCTCGGACTGAGGCGCACGCGGCAGAAAAAACAGCCAGTGCCAGCACGGCGGCAGTTCGGTGCCGTTGGCCCAATCGGCAGGTGGCCAGTCCAGCGTGGCGCCCAGCGCCTGCGGCGGCACGTGCGTGACGGCGTCTTGTTGCTGCTCGGTGCGGCCGATCCAGCGGCGCAGCGAATCCATGTCCAGGTTCATGGGCCTCCCGTGAGGTGCTCTTGAGGAATGGGCCCGGGTGGCGGGCGTTGGTGGCATTGTGAAAAGAAACGCGCTAGTTGTGAAATACTTATTCAACCTATCCGCTGCATGTAAAACACATAGCCAAACTCATCGGAGTCTCATGGAACTGCGCCAGCTGCGCTATTTCGTCGGTGTCAGCGAGGCCGGCAGCCTGTTGCAGGCGTCGGTCCGGCTGCGTGTGGCCCAGCCCTCGCTGGGCCAGCAGATCACGGCGTTGGAGCGGGAGCTGGGCGCCAGGCTGCTTGAGCGTTCCAGCCGCGGCGTGGCCCTGACCGAGGCCGGCAAGGTGTTCCTGGCGCACGCCCGCCTGGTGCTGGCCGACGCCGAGCGGGCCCGGCAGGCGGTGCGCGACAGCGTCGCCGTGCCGCGCGGCGAAGTCACGCTGGGCCTGACCACCACGGTGGCGCTGGTCGCCACCATGCCCATTCTCAGCGCCTGCCGGGCCGAGCTGCCGCAGGTGCGATTGAAGGTGGTGGAGGCTTACAGCGGCTTTCTGCGCGAATGGCTGCTGGCCGGGCGGCTGGACGTGGCCCTGATGTACGGCGACGGCCCCGACCCGGGCCTGGCCAAGCGGGCGCTGCTGGACGACCGGCTGGTGCTCATTGCCCGCGCCGGGCAGCCGGATCTGCCGGCGCGCCTGGCCTTGCCCGAGCTGGCGCGCTGGCCGATGGTGCTGCCGGGGCCGGAGCACGCGCTGCGCCGCATCGTCGAGGACGCCTGCGCGCCGCAAGGCGTGCGGCTGAACGTGGTGGCCGAGATCGAATCGCTGGGCAGCGTCAAGCGCGCGGTGGAGGCCGGCATTGGCGCCACCATCCTGCCGCTGGGCGCGGTGGCCGAGGAGGTGGCCGCCGGGCGCCTGGCCACCGCCGAGCTGGACAGCCCGCGCCTGGTGCGGCGCGTGGTCTGCGCCACCCATCTGGCGCGCCCGGCGACCGGCGCCAGCACCGCCCTGGCGGTGCTGATTCGGCGCGTGCTGTGGCGCATGGTGGCGACGGGCGAGTGGCCAGGCCGCTGGCTGGACACGCCAGCGGAGGGCGCCGCCGGGAGCGCGCCCCTCGATTTCGACCCGTCTGCCTAATTTTTAAGCAATCTCGGGCAAGCCCATGCCGGACAACAGGTTTTCGGGTTTTCCCTGAGGATTTCCACAAGCTTGGCCCCATGCGGCGGGCATAACTTCGGGATTTGCACAGTCTTGGACGTCGGCGGGCATCCCAAAAGCCATTTTTCTGCTCGAATTGGCCACAGGTCGGCGCCCATACATCCTGAGTAGCTATCAATTTTGATGTTGAAAACGGTCTTGACAGACCTTTTACCCGCACCAGCTTGGCTGGCCCGGGTGCACCGCCGACAATGCGGGCTCCTCCGTCCACAGACCGCCCGGTCCATGCGCAAGATCGACGTCCACAGCATGCGGCTGTTCCTGGCCACCGTGCGCGCCGGCTCCATTGCCCGCGCCGCGCAGCTCGAGCACATCGCACCGTCGGCGCTGAGCCGGCGCCTGGCCGACCTGGAACACGCGCTGGGTGCACCGCTGCTGGTGCGCTCGCCGCGCGGCATCGTGCTGACGGCGGCCGGCGAGCTGGTGGCCGAACGCGCCGGCCGCATCGAGGCCGAGCTGCAGACCATCGTGCGCGACGTGCAGGCCAGCACCGGCCAGGTGAGCGGGCCGGCGCGGCTGTGGGCCAACCCGTCGGCCATCGTCGGCGCGCTGCCCGAGCGGCTGAACCGCTTCGTCACCGAACACCCGGCCGCGCAACTGCAATTGCACGAATCCAGCAGCGCCGAGGTGCTGCGGGCCTGCCTGGACGATCTGGCCGACGTGGGTGTGGCGGTGCGGCCGGCGGAAGCCCTGCCTTCGGGCCTGGAGGCGCATCTTTTCGCCACCGACTATCTGCTGGTGGTGCTGCCGGCCGGTCACCCGTTGTGTGGCCAGCGCAGCCTGCGCCTGGCGCAGGTGCTGACGCATCCGCTGATCGGCATCCAGTCCGGCGGCGCGCTGGACCGGCTGCTGCACGCCGAGGCGGCGCGCCTGGGCATGCCCCTGCACTTCCCGATCAGCGTGCACAGCACCGACGCGCAGTGCCGCATGGTCGAGGCGGGCCTGGGCCTGGCGGTGATGCCCAGCAGCACGGCGTCGGCCTACGCCGGCAGCCGGCGCTTCGTGCGGCGCGCCCTGGACGAGCCCTGGGCGCAGCGTGAGCTGTGCGTGTTCACCCTGCGCAAGTCGCCGCAACCGGCGGTGGTGGCGGCCCTGGTCGAGGCGCTGCGCGGCGACTGAAACCCCTGCGGGTATCGGGTTTTCACGGACGTCGCCTGTCGCGATGTCCCGTGTGCTGTATCAGCACTTTTCGCGATGTCTCTGGCTTCGTATCCTGCCCAGACAGCACGCGATCCGTCGCGCACAGACCACCCGTGAAGGAGACACTCATGACGCATTGGATGCGCAGCAACCTGGCCGCCGCCGGCCTGATGGCCGTACTGGGCAGCGCCCAGGCTCAGACCCCGCCCGCCGATCTGCTGGCCGCGGCCCAGAAGGAAGGCGAAGTGGTCTGGTACGAGACCAGCGTGCCGGGTGTGGCCGACAAGATTCGCGCCGCTTTTGACGCCAAGTTCCCTGGCGTCAAGCTGCGCCACGTCTCGGTGCCCAACGCCGAGCAGATGGGTCCGCGCCTCCTGCAGGAGGCGCGCACCGGTGTGCCCTCGGCCGACCTGGTACAGATCAGTGCCGACCAGATCGCCAACATGCACAAACGCCAGATCCTTGCTGACGTGGACTGGGGAAAGGTCGGCGTCGACAAGAAGATGGTGCCGGCCGCTTATGCCGTGGCCACCTCGGCCACCGTGGTGGTGCTGATGGCCAACACCAAGCAGGTGCCCGAGGCGGAGCGCCCCAAGACCTGGAACGCCCTGCTCGATCCGCGCTGGAAGGGCAAGATGTCCGCCTGGGCCAACCCCTACTCGTTCGCCCTGCTGGCTTCCGCCTGGGGCGACGCCGACGCACGCGCCTACCTGGAGAAGTTCGCGCGGCAGGACCCTTCGCTGTTCCCGGCACCGGCCGCGTCGGTGCAGGCGGTGGTCTCTGGCGATCTGCCCCTGGGGGTGGGCCTGTCGCACATTGCCCAGCACTCGGTCGACGCCGGCGCGCCGCTGGCACTCAGCACGCTGGACGTGGTGCCGGTGGCCGTCAACTACTCGTCCGTGCTGGCCAAGGCGCGCCACCCCAACGCAGCGCGCCTGCTGGTGTGGTGGCTCACCTCGGCCGATGGTGCGCGGGCCTATGAGCAAGCCACCAAGCGCGGCAACATCTACGTCGATGCCACCGAGGCCGCGAAGTCGCTCAAGGGCAAGCAGGTGTCCGCCTGGCCGTTCGAGAAGGGCGATGCCATCGCCACCCTGCTGCCGCCTTATCAGGCGCTGCTGCGGAATAGATAACCCCCCCGAAGCGCCTGCGGCGCCTCCCCCCAGGGGGCGGGCCGGCCGCTTCGGAGCGGCCGGGCGCGGCGACCCCTGATCTGGACTGCGACGTTTCATACGGCATGGTTGATCCACACCGCCGTGAACGACCGACAAGCAGTGAACCCGCGCGGCGACCGAGTCGCGCCAGGAGAGACATCCCATGAACACTTCCGCGCACGCGCTCTCAGCGCCGGGCATGGCCTTGCCGGCTGCACGCAGGCGTTGGCCATGGTCCGCGCTGCTGCTGGCCCTGGTCATGCTGTGGCTGGTGGTGGTGCCCTTTGCTCTGATGGCGCTCAGCAGCGTCAAACCCGATGGACTGGTGATCAGCGAGGGCTACACGCTGGACCATTTCCGCGCTCTGACCGAGGACGGACAGTGGGGGCAAATCGCCTGGAACACCGTGTGCTTCGTCGGCGGCTCGGTGCTGCTGTCGGTGGTGCTGAGCCTGGCCCTGGCCTGGCTGACCGAGCGCACCGACATGCCGGGCCGGCGCCTGGTGCGCGCCCTGCTGGTGCTGCCCATGGCTATGCCACCGCTGCTGCTGGCCGTGGCCTGGATTCTGCTGGCCAGCCCGCGCAGCGGCATGCTCAACCAGGGCATCACAGCCGTAACCGGCCTGCCCGCGCTGTTCGACATCTTCACCCTGCCCGGGATGGTGTTCGTGCAGACCTTGTCCATGGTGCCGGCGGCCTATTTGATCCTGATGGCCCTGGTGCGCCGCACCAACGCCGACATGGAGGATGCGGCGCGCCTGTCCGGCGCCGGCTTTTGGCGCATTTTGTTTCGCATCACCATTCCGATCCTGAGCCCGGGGCTGATCGCCACGGCGCTGCTGCTGGTGATCGGGGGCGTAGCCACTTTCGATATTCCGGGCGCCATCGGCATGCCGGTGGGCAAGTTCGTGGTCAGCTCGCAGGTCTATGCCTATGTGTTTCAGTCGGTGACCGGGCTGCCTCTGTACGGCCAGGTCGGTGTGGTGGGCAGCTTCATCGTGCTGCTGACGGTGCCCATGGTGTACGTGTACCAACGCGCCACGGCCGACTCGGGCCGATTCGTCACCGTCACCGGCAAGGGGCGCGGCCATTCGCGCACGGCCCTGGGGCGCTGGCGCTGGGGCGCGCTGGCCCTGGTGCTGGGCTACTTCGTGCTGTCCACCCTGCTGCCGCTGGCGGTGCTGCTGTGGGTCAGTTTGATGCCGTATCAGGTCGGTTTTTCGGTGGAAGCGCTGTCGCTCTTGACCTTGAAGAACCACGCCGAGGTATTCGGCAACCCGCGCATCCATCAGGCCACGGTGAACACCTTTCTGGTCTCGGTGCTGGCGGCCACGCTGGTGGTGGCACTGTCGGTCTGGCTGGCTTACGTGGTGGTGCGCATGCGGCCACGCGGGCACGGGGCGCTGAACTTCGCCAGCTTCCTACCGATGGCCATGCCGGGCGTGGTGCTGGGGGTGTCGCTGACCTACGTGTACCAGCTGGTCTCGCCGGGCTTCATGCTGGGTTCGGTGTGGATTCTGGTGATCGCCTTCACCACCAGCTACCTGACCTACGGCGCCCAGACCATGAACTCGACGCTGCTGCAAAGCAGCCCGGTGCTGGAAGAGGCCGGTCAAATGTGCGGCGCCAGCACGGTGCAGGTGCTGCGCCGTGTGTCGCTGCCGCTGTTGATGCCGGCCATGATCGGCGTCTGGATCTGGGTGTTCTCGCACGGCCTGCGCGAGCTGACCATGGCGCTGATGCTGCAAAGCGAACGCAACATGACGCTGGCGGCCCTGCTGTGGGGCTTCTGGACCATGGGCAACGCAACCGGAGCGGCTGCCGTCGGCATCTGGTTGACCGTGGCCATGGGGATATTGGTGCTGCTGTGGCAGCTGGTGATGGACCGTGACAAGGAGGCATGACATGCTGCAACTTCAATCGCTCGCCAAGACCTACGGTACCGGCGCCCGTGCGCACCAGGCGCTCAAGGGCGTGGACCTGGAGGTGCGCCAGGGGGAGTTCTTTACCCTGGTCGGCCCCTCCGGCTGCGGCAAAACCACCGCCCTGCGCTGCGTGGCGGGGCTGGAAACGCCCACCAGCGGCGACATTCTGCTGGGCGGCGAACCGGTGTTTTCGTCCGCCCGCAGGCAGATGGTGCCGGCCAACCGGCGCGATGTGTCGATGGTGTTCCAGTCCTACGCCATCTGGCCGCACATGACGGTGCAGCAGAACGTCGAGTTCCCGCTGGAGGTGCAGCGCGTGCCCACCGCCGAGCGGCGCAAGCGCGCCCTGCAGGCGCTGGAGATGGTGGGCCTGGCGGCGGTGGCCGAGCGCCCGGCCACCAACCTCTCGGGCGGCCAGCAGCAGCGTGTGTCGCTGGCGCGCGCCATTGTGCGCGGGGCCAAGCTGCTGCTGCTGGACGAGCCGCTGAGCAACCTGGACGCCGAGCTGCGCGTGCAGATGCGCAGCGAGTTGCGTCAGTTGCAGCAGCAACTGGGCGTGACCACCTTGTTCGTCACCCACGACCAGGAAGAGGCGATGAGCATGTCGGACCGCGTGGCGGTGTTCGACCACGGCGTGCTGGTGGAGATCGGCACGCCCCAGGAGCTGTACATGCGCCCGCGCCACCAGTTCACGGCGACGTTTCTGGGTTTGTCGGACCTGCTGGACTGCACCGTGCGTCAGACCTCGGCCAGCGAAGGCCGCGCGCTGCTGGACACGGCCATCGGCCCGGTGTTGGCGACCGCGCCCAACCCGGTCACCGGCGACAACGGCCGCCTGCTGATCCGCCCCGAGCACATCGTTCTGGCCACCGGCGAGCGCATGCACGCCCTGCCGTCGCAGAACAGCTATGTCGGGCACATCACCCACGCCTCGTTCTCCGGCCGTTACGTCGACTACGACGTGCAGGTCGCCGGGCGCGCGCTGCGGGTACAGACCTCATCCGCCGCCTGGCATGGCGCCGGCACCGAGGTGGGTCTGCATTTGCCGCCCGAGCACTGCGTGCTGCTGGCCGCCTGAGTTGGAGCGCATTCATGCTCACACAAGCCCTGCGCCAGGTGCCGCTGTCGGATGGCCCCACCGATGCGCCTTGCCTCGTCTTTCTGCCTGGCGCCATGTGCCCGCCCGAGGTCTGCGCCGAGGCCGCCCAGGCCAGCGGGCTGCGCGGCCTGGGCCTGGCCTGGCTGGAAGGCCCCGGTCCGCATGATCTGCCGTCCATCGCCGAACGCGTGTGGCGGGCGCTGGCCGAACTGCCGGGCGCCATCCTGGTCGGCCATTCGATGGGCACACCCATAGCCATCCTGGCCGCGCTGCGCGACCGCGCCGAAGGCAGCAGCCGGGTGCGCGGCCTGGTGCTCTCCAACAGCGGCGCCAGCACGCGCGGCCATGGCGACATCGAACAGGTGGTGCAGCGCATTCAAAACGAATGGGGGCCGGTGTTCTGGGACAGCTTCGTGGCGCGCTGCTTTCACCGCCCGCCCGCGGGCGCGCTGGCCGAGGCGGTGACGCACTACCCCCAGCGCGTGACGCCCGAGGCGACCATCGAGGTCATCCGCAGCCAGCAGGCCACCGATCTGGGTCCACGCCTGGCTGCGTTGGGCGGCCTGCCAACCACCGTGGTGTACGGCCGCCATGACCCGGCGCGCACCCTGGCCCACGCCCGCGAAATGTCCGACGGCATTGCCGGCGCTCGTCTGGAGGCGCTGGACACCGGCCACACGTCCTGCGCGGAGGCACCGGCAGAGTTCGGCCGTCTGATTCGCGAAGTGGCCGACCGTGCGGCCGCCGACCCCCTACTATCCCCCGACACTCGATGACGCGCACCATGGACGCCTCCCCCACCAGCCCCATCCTGTCCCTGTCCGGCCGCGTGCTGCTGCTGTCGCGCGACCCGGAACGGGTGCGCGCGCAATTGGCCGGCCAGCAGCTGACGCTGGCCGACGCCGGGGCGCTGCGCGACGACATCTCCACCGACGAGATCACGCCGGTGGCCATCCTGTCGCACTACGACGCGCGGCTGGGGCGTTTTGCACACACCGGATTTCACGCGGCTGGGCAGCACCCGATCGGCCCCGACGCGCTGCGCCAGGGCGGCTTTGCGGTGCTTGTGGGCGGGGCGCGCTACGGTAAGGGCTCTTCGCGCGAGCACAGCCCGGCCGCGGAGAAGCTGGCCGGCATCCGGCTGGTGATCGCCGAGAGCTTTGAGCGCATCTACCGCCAGAACGCCGACAACATTGGCCTGTTCACCTCCACCGACCTGGGGCTGGTCGAGCGCATCGCGCGCGGCGAATCCATCACCGTGGAAGAGTTGGTGGCGGGACGCGACGCCCTGGCGGCGAACATCCTGCGCAGCGGCGGTCTGCTGCGCTTCGGGCAACGGCATTTGCGCTCGGTGGCGCCTTCGACCTTGGCGGAACCCAGCGCCCCCCGCACCTTGTTTGAAAAGATCGTGGCACGCCACCTGTTGCGCACACCGGCCTCGCCGGAGTACCCGGCACCGGGCGATGGCGTGTTCGTACGGGCCGATTGGCGCTTCATCCACGAGTACTACACCGGTATGGCGGAGCACATGCTGAACGAGACGCTTGGCGGCGAACTCGCACTGCGCGACCCCGCCAGCATCGTGGTGTTCGAGGACCACACCTCCTACATCGAGCAAAGCCCGGCGCACGCGCGGCTGGGTCTGGTGCCCCTGGTGCAGGCCATGCGGCAGGCGCAGCGCGATTTCGCCGCGGGCTTCGGCTTGGCTTTGCACCGCACCCTGACCGACGAGGAGGCCGCGCGCGACGACGGCAGTAACGTGGCCGGCATCTCGCACGCCATGATGCTGGAGCACTACGCGCTGCCCGGTCAGGTGGTGGTGGGTACCGATTCGCACACGCCGCACAGCGGTGCCCTGGGCTGCGTGGCCTTCGGCGTGGGCACTACCGACATGGCCAACGCCTTCGTCACCGGCGCGGTGCGGCTGACGCTGCCCCCGCAGTTGCGGGTGGAACTGAGCGGCGCGCTGCGGCCAGGCGTCAGTGCCAAGGACGTGGTGCTGCACCTGCTCGCGCTGCCGAACATTCGCGCCGGCGCCGGGGTCGGCAAGGTGTTCGAGTTCCACGGCCCGGTGGTCGAGCAACTGTCCACCGACGAGCGCGCCACCCTGACCAACATGACGGCCGAGCTGGGCGGTCTGACCGGCATTGTGGCGCCCGACGCCGAAACGCAGCGCTTCCTGCGCGAGCGGCGCGGCGTCGACTTCGTGATCGAACCCTGGATGCGCAGCGACGCCGAGGCGACCTACGCGGAAGTAATTCGCGTCGATTGCAGCACCTTGGACGTGATGGTGGCGGCGCCGGGTGATCCGGGCCAAGGCGTGCCGCTCGCGCAGCTTGAATCCCGGCCTCGGCTGGACATTGCCTACGGTGGCTCCTGCACGGCCGGCAAGCGCGAGGATTTCGATCAGTACCACGCGGTGCTGGCCTGGGCCCTGGCGCGGGGCCTGAAGCGGGCACCGCACGTGCGGCTGTACCTGCAGTACGGCACCACCGCCGTGCGCGACCACTGCATCGCGCGCGGCTACGACCGCACTTTCGCGGCCGTGGGGGCGGTGATGCTGCAGCCGTCCTGCGGGGCCTGCGCCAACTGCGGCCCCGGCTCTTCCACGGCGCCGGATCAGGTGACGGTGAGCGCCATCAACCGCAACTTTCCGGGCCGCTCCGGCCCTGGCCAGGTGTGGCTGGCCAGCCCGGCCACCGTGGCGGCCAGCGCCATTGCCGGCGAGTTGGTGTCGTTTGCCGAGCTGCAGGCTCGCTGACTTCCGGCCAGCCCATCACTTGTCGGCGTTGGGAAAGAACAGCTGCTCGCCGCCGATCTTGTAGCTGGCGATCACCGCCTGACCGGCGGCCGAGGTCACCCAGTCGACGAAACCTTGCGCCTCGGCCTGCTTGACCTGTGGGTGCTTGGCGGGGTTGACCACCATCACGCCATACTGGTTGAACAGGCGCTTGTCGCCCTCCACCAAAATAGCCAGATCGGCGCGGTTCTTGAAGTTGAGCCAGGTGCCGCGGTCGGTCAGCACGTAGGCGCCAGTGGAGGCGCCCATGTTCAGCGCCGGCCCCATGCCACAGCCGCACTCCTTGTAGCCACCGCCCTTGGCGGCAGCCAGCCCAGCCTGACCCCAGTAGCGCAACTCGGCGGCGTGCGTGCCGCTTTTGTCGCCGCGTGACACAAACGGTGCGTTGGCGGCAGCCAGCTTCTTCAAGCCGTCGACGATGTCGCGGCCCTTGACGCCGGCCGGATCGCTCCTGGGGCCGACCAGGACAAAATCGTTGTACATCACCGGCAGGCGCTTGACGCCAAAGCCATCGGCGACGAACTTCTCCTCGGCCTTCTGGTCGTGCACGAACACCACGTCGGCGTCGCCGCGGCGTGCCATGTCCAGCGCCTGCCCGGTGCCCAGCGCCACCACCTTGACATCGATGCCGCTGGACTTCTTGAACTCGGGCAGCAAATAGGCGAACAGGCCAGACTGCTCGGTGGAGGTGGTGGACGCCACCACGATGGACTGCGCCGCGACGGCCGCGCTGGCCAGCGTCAACGCCACCGCCGCGGCGCCGAGGAACAAACGGCGCGGCCAGGACGTCTTCAAGGGTTTCATAGCAACTCTCCTTTCAAAAAAAAGTCGGCCTGCGGCGACACCGCACGCAGCACCTGCCGGTCAAAAAACTGTTCCACCGGCAAGTCGGCCAGCACGCGCCCCTGCTCCAGGTACACCACGCGGCGCGCCAGGCGCTTGACTTGTCCGAGGTTGTGGCTGGCGAAAATCATGGTCAGCGGTGCGGCGTCGGGCAGCCCCGGCGCACGGGCAAACTCGTGCATCAGCACCTCCACCTTGTGCTTGGCGGCCGGGTCGAGGTTGGCGGTGGGCTCGTCCAGCAGCAGCAGGCTGGGACGCTGCGCCCAGGCACGCGCCAGCGCCAGTTGCTGCTGCTGTCCGCCGGACAGGCCCCGTGCGCCGCGCTCGGCCAGATGCGCCAGTTGCACCCGCTCCAGCGCCGCCAACGCGCGCGTCCAGGCGTCGGCCCAGGGTACGCCACGCAGCCACAAGCCCATGGCAATGTTGCGGCGCGCGGTGGTGTGCAACATCCACGGCCGCTGAAACAGCATCGCCTGCGCTCGGCGCGGCGGTGTCGACACGCCGCCCCCGGAAGGCGCCAGCAGGCCATGTATGACCCGCAGCAGCGTGCTCTTGCCCGATCCATTGCCACCAATCAAGGCCACGCTTTCGCCAGGCCAGACCTCCAGAGTCACCCCTGCCAAGGCCTGCACGGGGCCGAAGGACACGGACAGATCGCCGAGCGACACCAGGCGAGGGACTTGGCTGCGGGCGCACACCGCTGCAGCGCCCGGTGGGGGCGATGGCGTGGTCACGCCGCCAGTGACGTCGCGCACCACCGCGCTCTTCATGAGGCCACCATGGCACTGGGCACCCTGCCGCTCACCCCATCGATCCGCTCACGCCAGGCACGCACGGCGGATATCAGCGCGTTCAACAGCAGCACCACAGTCAACAAGACAATGCCCAGGCCCAGGGCCAGCGGCAGATCGCCCTTGCTGGTCTCGAGTGCGATGGCCGTGGTCATCACACGCGTGAAACCGTCGATGTTGCCGCCCACGATCATGACGGCCCCGACTTCCGACACGGCGCGGCCGAACGCGGTCATCACCACGGTGAGCAACGCGTAGCGCTCGTCCCAGGCCAGCAGCAGGCCGCGCATGAAACGCCCCGCGCCAAGCGAGGCCAACTGCTCGCCATGCTGCAAGTCCGCATCCTCGACAACCTGTCGGGTGAGCGCGGTGACCACCGGAATCACCAGCACCACCTGGGCGATCACCATGGCCTGGAAAGTGAACATCCAGCCCAGAAAACCCAGCGGTCCGGAGCGCGACAGCAGCAAATACACCACCAAGCCAACCACCACGGACGGCAAGGCCAGCAAGGTGTTCAGCACCGTCAACACCATGTGCCGGCCAGGAAAACCCGACACCCCCAGCCACGCGCCAACCAGCAGACCGACGCCACAGCCGATCAGGCAGGCGCTCGCACTCACGCCCAACGACCGACCCACGATGGTCCATAGCGCCGGATCGAAAGAGGTGACGAGGTGCAGCGCGGCACGCACGCTGTCGGCAAAAGTATTCACGGAGATCAGGCGCGCTGGGAAGTTGAGGCTGCGCGAGAAGCTCGTGATGCTAAACCCTGCGCCAACCTCCACGCATCGGGGTTGAAGAGCTATGCAATAGATTGCATATTCTTCCTTGAAAACACGAATCCGGCATCGGGCACACTGGTGGCCGTGCACAAAATCGGTCTGTCCTACTCACTCGAAACCTCCGCGGCCGCGCCGCTGATCCGCAATCCGCTCATCGACCTTCTGCAAGCCGTGCGGGCCAGCGGATCGATTTCAGGGGCGGCGAAGACGCTGAATCTGTCCTACCGGCATGTCTGGGGCGAGCTCAAACGCTGGGAACAGGTGCTGGACCACCCGCTGGTGATCTGGGAAAAAGGCACGCCAGCGCGCCTGTCTTCCTTCGGCGACAAGCTGCTGTGGTCGGAACGTCAGGCTCAGGCCCGGTTGGCGCCGCAGATCGAAGCCTTGCGGGCCGAACTGGAGCGCAGCTTTGCCGTGGCCTTTGACGAAAACGCCCATGTGCTGACGCTGCACGCCAGCCACGACGACGCCTTGACCGCGTTGCGCACGCACGCCGCCAGTGGCGGCAACCGCCCGCGCCTGCACCTGGACATCCGCTTCATGGGCAGCGTGGACGCCATCCAGGCGCTGAACGAAGGGCGCTGCAGTTTGGCCGGCTTCCACACGCTGCGCGACGCGCCCGTCGGCTCACTGGCCGAACGCACCTACAAACCCCTGCTCACGCCGGGGCTCCACAAGCTGATCGGCTTTGCCCGTCGCACGCAAGGTTTGATGGTCCCGCGCGGCAACCCGCGCGGCGTCCAGGGTCTGGAGGATCTGGCCCGCAACGATCTGCACTTCGTGAACCGGGCGCGGGGTACCGGCACGCGCGTGCTGCTCGACGAGTTGCTGGCCCGTGCCGGAATAAAGCCCGGACAAATTCGAGGCTACTCGCACACGGAACCCTCGCACACCGCGGTTGCACAAGCCGTGGCCAGCGGTCGCGCCGACCTGGGCCTGGGCATCGAGGCCGCGGCCGTGGCGCGTGGCCTCGACTTCATTTCCTTGGTCGAGGAGGACTACCACCTGGTGTGCCTGCAATCGGTGCTGGACCAGCCGCCGGTGGCGGCCTTGTGCGAGGTGCTCGCCAGCCAGGATTGGCAACAGTCGCTGGCCACGCTGGCGGGCTACCAACCATCGCTCAGCGGTCAGGTTCGGTCCATGACCCAGGTGCTCCCTTGGTGGCATTTTGCCCGCCCCAAGCGCCATCGGCACCGATAAGGTGCGTGGCCGCCGCGGTGCCCTAAGGGAAACCATCGTCGTCAACTCCAGGCGGCGTTATTACAATCGGCCACCTTTTGCGGCTGGGCGGCGCTCCGAGGGTGGCGATCGCGCCCCAGGAGCCCTGCCCACCCGGTTTCCCCCAGCAACGCGCACTGCGTCTCCGTGCAGAGGTGTCCATGCAATTTCTATTGAGTGTTTCCCGCGCCATCGACCGGCTCAACGAGCGGGTGGGCCGCATCACCATTTGGCTCATCCTGGCCTCCACCGTCATCAGCGGACTGAACGCCATCGTCCGCAAGACGTTCAACTACAGCTCCAACGCGTACCTGGAAGTGCAGTGGTACCTGTTTGCCTGGGCTTTCCTGGTGGCGGCCGGCTACACGCTGCTGCACCAGGAGCACGTGAAAATCGATGTGGTTTACAGCCGCCTGTCGCAACGCACGCAGATCTGGATCGACATCTTCGGCTTCGCTGTTTTCCTGACCGCGCTCTGTACCGTGGTGCTGTATTACAGCTGGCCCTTGGTGGTACAGAAATACGAGACCGGGGAGATGTCGAACAACGCGGGCGGCCTGATCCGCTGGCCGGTATGGGTGGCCATCCCGGTGGGTTTCACCTTGCTCTTGCTGCAGGGGTGGTCGGAATTGATCAAACGCATCGCGTTCCTCAAGGGGCTGATCCCCGACCCGCGTATCAAACAAGGGGAAAAGAGCGCCGAGGAGCAGTTGGCGGAAGCCATCCGCGAGCAGGCCGACAAGGACGCCGCCATGTCCAAGGCTTCGCCCTGAACTGACTCACGGAGCACCTCGACATGGAATTTCTCTCCGCCAACTACGCCCCGATCATGTTCGCGGGGCTGGTGATGTTCTTGCTGCTGGGCTTTCCCGTGGCGTTCAGCCTGGGCGCCTGCGGCCTGTTCTTCGGCTTCCTGGGCATCGAGCTGGGTCTGCTGCCCGCCGCGCTGATGCAGGCGCTGCCGCTGCGCTTGATCGGCATCATGCAGAACGATACGCTGCTGGCCATTCCGTTCTTCACCCTTATGGGCCTAATTCTTGAACGCAGCGGCATGGCCGAGGACCTGCTGGACACTATCGGCCAGGTGTTCGGGCCCCTGCGCGGCGGTCTGGCCATCGCGGTGATCTTGGTGGGCGCCTTGCTGGCGGCCACCACGGGTGTGGTCGCCGCCTCGGTGATCTCGATGGGCCTGATCTCGCTGCCCATCATGCTGCGCTACGGCTACGACCGGAGGCTGGCCTCGGGTGTCATCGCCGCCTCCGGCACACTGGCGCAGATCATTCCGCCCTCGCTGGTGCTGATCATCATGGCCGACCAGCTGGGCCGCAGCGTGGGCGACATGTACAAGGGCGCCTTCATCCCCGGCTTCGTGCTCACCGGCCTGTACGTGGGCTACGTGGTGCTGCTGGCGCTGTTCCTGCGTCACCGCGCGCCCGCCCTGCCACTCGAGGCGCGTGTCTACCGCGAGCCCAACGGCAGTGGCGGCTACATCTCCCTGGTCGGGCTGGCGGTGGCCTCCACCCTGGTGGCCGTGTTCCTGGCCCGTCACATGACCGACGTGCACACCTGGTGGGAAGGCCATAAAGTGGATTTCGTGGCCACCGACGAAAAGATCGTGGTGGCCATGTGTGGCGGCGTGCTGGTGGCGCTGATCATTGCGCTGCTGAACAAACTGCTGCGCCTGAAGCTGCTGTCGCGACTGGCCGAGCGCGTGACCTTCGTGCTGATCCCGCCGCTGCTGCTGATCTTCCTGGTGCTGGGCACCATCTTCCTGGGCATCGCCACGCCGACCGAAGGCGGCGCCATGGGTGCGCTGGGTGCTCTCCTGATGGCCATCCTGCGCGGCCGCCTGTCGATGACGCTGCTCAAGCAAGCGCTGATCGCCACCACCCGCCTGTCCAGCTTCGTGATGTTCATCCTGGTCGGCGCCACGGTGTTCAGCCTGGTGTTCCAGGGTGTCGATGGGCCGAGGTGGGTGGAGCACCTGCTGCACGACCTGCCCGGCGGCCAGGTGGGCTTCCTGATCCTGGTGAACGTTCTGATCTTCTTCCTGGCGTTCTTCCTCGACTTTTTCGAGCTCTCTTTCATCGTGATTCCCCTGCTGGGCCCGGTGGCGGAAAAGCTCGGCATCGACCTGATCTGGTTCGGGGTGCTGCTGGCCGTGAACATGCAGACTTCGTTCATGCACCCACCGTTCGGTTTCGCCCTGTTCTACCTGCGCTCGGTGGCCCCGGACAAGGAATACGTGGACCGTGTCACCAAGAAGGTCATGCAGCCGGTGACCACGATGCAGATCTACTGGGGCGCCGTACCGTTCGTGATCATCCAGGTCATCATGGTCGGCTTGGTCATTACCTTCCCGGAACTGGTCACTGGTGGGCTCGACAAAGAGGAGAAAGTCGACTTGGACAAGATCAGCGAGCAGCTGATGCAGCAGATGCCAAGCATGCCCGAGGCTCCCACCATGGGCGATTTGAGCCCGGGCACCGATGCCGCCCCAGGTCAGACCGAGCCGGCCGCACCCGGCGCGGACACAGCGGCGGAAGACCCGATGAAGGCGCTGCAAGACGCCATGAAAAACAGCGGAACCAAGTGATGTGAAAGAGGCCCCACGGGCGTGGACGAGCTTGTCGTCCGTGCCCTGGGGACTACAGCCCGCGGAAGAAAGACGGGCGACCGGGGGACGGGACGGGCCGATTCCGCCGCGCCCGGGCGCTACAAGGCCCGTTCAGCGATCAGAATGGCAAAGAAACCGAACGCCGCCAGCAAGGTCCACTTCAGAACCACCCAGCCCAGCCGCCGGTATTTGGGTTGACCCGTCGCTGCGTAGTAGGCGAAGCACACGCCCGCCACCAGGAGGGAAAACAGAATCAGGCCGCGAAACAACAGCATGGCGTTGTGGCGGCCGGCACCCGTCGATGGAAATTACCAGGCCCGCGCGAGCTGCGCAAAACCCCGGGGCGCGCTGGTGGTGCTCTCAAAGGTGACCATTTCCCAGGCGTCCTCGTGCGCCAGCAGCTCACGCAACAGACGGTTGTTGAGGCCGTGGCCAGACCGGAAAGCGCTGTAGGCGGCCAGCATGGGTTTGCCCACGCAATACAAGTCACCAATGGCGTCCAGTATTTTGTGCTTGGCGAACTCCTCGGCATAGCGCAGGCCATCGGCGTTGAGCACCTTGGTGTCGTCCATCACGATGGCGTTGTCCAGGCCACCGCCCAGCGCCAGACCATTGGCCCGCATCATCTCCACGTCCTTGCTGAAGGCAAAGGTGCGCGCGCGGGCAATGTCGCGGCTGTAGCGCCCCGAGCCCATGTCGAACTCGACACGCTGGCCGGTGGAGTCGACGGCCGGGTGCTGGAAGTCGATCTCGAAGCTCAGCATGAAGCCGTGGTAAGGATCGAGTCTGGCCCATTTGAGCTGGTCGCCCTCACCCTCACGCACCTCGATCCGGCGCTTGACGCGCAGGAACTTACGCGGTGCCTTCTGCATCTCGATGCCGGCACTTTGCAACAGGTACACGAAGGAGGAAGCCGATCCGTCGAGAATTGGCACCTCTTCGGCCGTGATGTCGATGTACAAATTGTCGAGCCCCAGCCCAGAGCAGGCCGACATCAGATGCTCGACGGTTCGCACCTTGGCGTCGTCATGGGAAAGCGTGGAGGCCAGTCGCGTGTCCGTGACGGCCAGGGCATTCACCGGGATGCTCACCGGCTCGGGCAAATCGATGCGTCGAAACACGATGCCGGTATCGGGCGGGGCTGGCCGCAAGGTCAGCTCCACGCGCTCGCCGCTGTGCAGGCCTACGCCGACCGCACGCGTGAGGGCCTTCAGGGTACGTTGCGAAAGCATAACCCCGTATTGTAGTTTTTTGTCATCAACGCTGCTGGCGACCGTAAACCCGGGCCCGATGGACGGCGGAAGACCGCGCGGCCGTGGGCCCTGGATGTTCCGGCCAACAACACCGTCAATCGGCCTGCTTACGCAGGAAAGCGGGGATCTCGAAATCGTCCATGCCCCCGGAAGACAAGGCATCGACCTTGGCCGCCGCCTGCGTACGGTTGGTGCGCCATACGCTGGGCACGGCCATGTTGCCATAGTCGTGCTGGGCGGCCCCCGCGGCCGGTGCGCCCAGGCCCGGATTGAGGGTCGGCACGGACATCGTCATGTTGTCGGTGCCGGTACGCAGCCCGCCCTGAACCACCGTGATCGGTTGGCGACGCGCGGCCTGGCGCGACAACCCGGTGGCCACCACGGTCACGCGGATCTCATCGCCCAGGGCATCGTCGTAGGCCGCGCCGTAGATGGTGTGTGCCTCTGGCGAGGCATAGGCGCGAATGGTGTTCATCGCTTCCTTGGACTCGTTCAGCTTCAGCGAACCCTTGGAAGCGGTCACCAGCACCAGCACCCCCTTGGCACCGGACAGATCGATCCCCTCCAGCAACGGGCAAGCCACGGCCTGCTCGGCGGCGATGCGCGCGCGGTCCGGGCCGCTGGCCGTGGCGGTGCCCATCATCGCCTTGCCAGGCTCGCCCATGACGGTACGCACGTCTTCGAAATCGACGTTCACGAATCCGTAGTCGTTGATGATCTCGGCAATGCCGCCCACGGCGTTCTTCAGCACGTCGTTGGCATGGGCAAACGCTTCGTCCTGGGTGATGTCGTCGCCCAAGACTTCCAGCAACTTCTCGTTCAGCACGACCACCAGCGAATCGACGTTGGCCTCCAGCTCGCTCAGGCCGGCATCGGCATTGGCCGTGCGGCGGCCCCCTTCCCAGTCAAAAGGCTTGGTGACCACGCCCACGGTGAGAATGCCCATGTCCTTGGCGATGCGCGCGATCACCGGGGCGGCGCCCGTGCCCGTGCCGCCGCCCATGCCGGCCGTGATGAAGAGCATGTGCGCTCCACGGATGGCCTGGCGGATATCGTCGGCCGCCGCCTCCGCGGCCTCGCGGCCTTTCTCGGGCTTGCTGCCAGCGCCCAGGCCGCTCACGCCCAGTTGAATCGTCTCGCCGGACAGCGTGCGCCCCAGCGCTTGCGCGTCGGTGTTCGCGCAAATGAACTCCACACCCTGGACTTGCCGGGAAATCATGTGGTCGACCGCATTGCTGCCGCCGCCACCGACGCCAATGACCTTGATCAGGGTACCGGAGTGAAATCCGTCTGTGTCAATCATTTCGATGCTCATGTTGTGCTCCTTGTCTACCTGCAGTTGCCTTGAATGGAATGAACGCCTGTGTTGGGGTTTGATCCGTTGTCACGAAGAGCCTGACCGGCCCGCCTCACCACGGTGGTCCCGTGCTCTGCCATACCGGCGACATGAACATGACCTCCCTGTGGTCGTTGATGAATATCCGCATGTTTAAAAATTCCCCACGATGAAGTCCTTGAATCGCCCGAGGGCGCTCTTCATTCCGGTGTTTTTCTGCGCCACCTTGAAACCGCGCAAGCGCGCCTGGCGGGCCTCTTCCATCAGACCCATCACGGTCGCCGCGCGGGGCTGCGCCACCATGTCGGCGAGCGCGCGCGAGTACTTCGGCACGCCGCGGCGCACCGGTTTCAGAAAAATGTCCTCGCCAAGTTCGACCATGCCCGGCATCACCGCGCTGCCACCCGTCAGCACGACACCAGACGACAGGATTTCCTCGAAGCCCGAGTCGCGAATGACCTGCTGAACCAAGGAGAAAATTTCTTCCACCCGCGGCTCGATCACGCCGGCCAGCGCCTGCTTGCTCAGCATGCGCGGGGTGCGGTCTCCCAGGCCAGGCACCTCGACCTGGGTGTCGGCGTCGGCCAGCAGCTGCTTGGCGCAGCCGTGCCCCACCTTGATGTCCTCGGCGTCCATGGTCGGCGTGCGCAAGGCCATGGCGATGTCGCTGGTGATCAGATCCCCGGCGATCGGAATCACCGCGGTATAGCGGATCGAACCGCCCGAGAAAATCGCCACGTCGGTGGTTCCGGCGCCGATGTCGACGCAGGCCACGCCCAACTCCCGTTCGTCGTCGGTCAAGACCGTCTGCGCCGAGGCCAGGGGGTTGAGCATCAGCTGATCCACCTCCAGGCCGCAGCGGCGCACGCACTTGATGATGTTCTCGGCGGCACTCTGTGCCCCGGTGACGATGTGCACCTTGGCTTCCAGACGCATGCCACTCATGCCGACCGGCTCGCGCACGTCTTGGCCGTCGATCACGAACTCCTGCGGCTCCACCAGCAGCAGGCGCTGGTCGCTGGAGATGTTGATGGCCTTGGCGGTTTCCACCACGCGAGCCACATCCGCTGGCGTGACTTCCTTGTCCTTGACCGCCACCATGCCGCTGGAGTTGATACCGCGGATATGGCTGCCGGTGATGCCCGTGTAGACGCGTCCGATCTTGCAGTCGGCCATCAGCTCGGCTTCCTTGAGCGCCTGCTGAATGCTGGACACCGTGGCTTCGATATTGACCACGACCCCGCGCTTCAGGCCGTTGCTCGGCGCCACGCCAAGCCCCACCAGCTTCAGGTCGCCGCCGGACAGCACTTCACCGACCACCACCATGATCTTGGCGGTGCCGATGTCGAGCCCGACAATCAGATCCTTGTACTCTTTTGCCATGAAGTCACTCGTCGTTCCTGCATTTTTGTTCTAGCGTGGCCCGGGTTTGGCCTGCGGATCGAGGCGCACGGTGCTCACGCCGCGCAGGCGCAAGGCGTAACCCCCCGAATGGCGCAGATCGGCCGCCTCCACCGCCTCCACCGGGCGCTGATGCCGTGCCGCCACTTCCTTGACCGTGGCCACGAACTGAGCCAGGCGGGCCGTCAACTGCCGCGGCGTGCCGCGGCCCAATTCGATCACCGCGCCCTGTTCCAGCTCCATGCGCCAGTCCCCACGCGAGAGCAGCGCCAACCCGGCCACCTCGGTGCCGAGCGGGGCCACCACCGGGCTGAGTTGCTTGTACATGGCCAACACCTGCGCCGACTCACCGTCCGGCCCCAGCAGGGTGGGTTTGTCGCCACCCTCGGCGTCGCCGCCAGGCACTTCAAACAATTCGCCCTGGATGTTGACCAGACGCTCGGCGCCATCGCCCCAATGGGCGACCGGCACGTGCTCTTGCAGGGTCACGTGCAGCTTGTTGGGAAACTCGCGCTGCACCATGGCGCGCCGAACCCAGGGCGCCGACTGAAACGCCAGCTGCGTGGCGGCCAGATCCAGGGTAAAGAAGTTACCTGTCAACCTGGGCAATACGCTGCTGCCCAGGCTGGTGGCGTCGTTGCGCGCGGTGTCACCGTCCACGGTGATCTGGCGGATCGCAAACGCCGGGTTGCGCACACCCCACCACAGCGCCAACAGCACGCCGCCCAGCACCAAAGCCGCGACGAGCAGCGAAGTCGCCAGGTTCGTCAGCTTGACGTCGAAGGGCAGCGGCAGCTCGTGGGTCATGCCGAGCTCCGCCCATCGGACGGGTAATCCAGGGAAGCGCCGGCCAGCAGCTCCAGGCACAGGTCTTCATAGCTCATGCCCACCGCACGGGCCGCCATGGGCACCAGCGAATGGCTGGTCATGCCCGGCGAGGTGTTGATTTCAAGCAGGGAGGGTCGGCGCGTGGCGGCGTCGATCATCACGTCCGCGCGGCCCCAGCCGCGACATCCAAGCACCCGGTAGGCCTGCAGCACCAGCGTCTGGATGGCCGCCTCCTCGCCTGGCGGCAGGTCGCAGGGGACGCGGTACTCGGTGACGTCGGTGAAGTACTTGTTCTGGTAGTCGTACTGGCCCTCGGGCGCCACGATATGGATCACCGGCAGCGCGCGCGCCTGGCGCCCCGAGCCCAGCACGGGAACGGTCACTTCGTCACCGGCCACGAACTGCTCGCACAGCACGTCGGCGTCCAGTTCGGCGGCGCTGGCCACGGCCTGGGTCATGCCGGCGTGGTCCACGACCTTGGTCACCCCGAGGGACGAGCCTTCGCGCACCGGCTTGACGATGAGCGGCAGGCCCAGGTCGTCGACGACACCGCGCAACCGCTCCGGCGATCCTTCGCCCCGGTGCAGCAGCGCGTAACGGGGCGTCGGCAAGCCCTCGGCCAACCACACCCGCTTGGTCATCACCTTGTCGATGGCCATGGCCGACGCCATGACGCCAGAGCCGGTGTAGGGAATGCCCAGCAGTTCCAGGGCGCCCTGCACCGTGCCGTCCTCGCCATAGCGACCATGCAACGCGATGAAGCAGCGCTGGAAGCCCTCGCTCTTGAGTGCGTCCATCGGCTGGCTGGCCGGATCGAAGGCGTGAGCATCCACGCCGCGAGCGCGCAGCGCCGCCAGCACCCCCTGCCCGGACATCAGGGAGACCTCCCGTTCCGCCGACAGTCCTCCCATCAGCACCGCCACTTTTCCGAATTGAACGCCTTGTTGCACCATGTCGATTTGCTCAGGCCGGATTATGCTCAGTTTTTTGTAGCATTTCAACGATTTTCGCGGGGATGCCACCAATCGAGCCGGCCCCCATGCAAATCACCACTTCGCCGTCTTCCGCGTGCTGAGCGAGTTGCGCCGGCAGCTCGGCCACGTCGTCCACGAACACCGGTTCCACCTGGCCGGCCACGCGCAGCGCGCGGGCCAGGGAACGCCCATCGGCGGCCACGATGGGCTCCTCGCCGGCCGCGTACACCTCGGTCAAAAAGACCCGGTCCGCCGAACCGATGACCTTGACGAAATCCTCGAAGCAATCCCGGGTACGGGTGTAGCGGTGCGGCTGAAACGCCAGCGTCAGGCGGCGGCCGGGAAACGCCCCGCGCGCCGCCGCCAGGGTGGCCGCCATCTCCACCGGGTGATGGCCGTAGTCGTCGATGACGGTGAAGGTGCCGCCGTCCCGTGTCGGCAGGTCGCCGTAGCGCTGGAAACGCCGCCCCACGCCCTTGAAGCCGGCCAGCGCCTTCAGCACCGCCTCGTCCGGCACCCCCAACTCCACCGCCACGGCGATGGCCGACAGGGCGTTCAGCACGTTGTGCTCGCCGGCCAGATTCAGCACCACGTTCAGGTCCGGCAGAGTCACCCCGTTGCGGCGCTGGACCACGAAATGCATCTGGCCATCGGCGGCCCGCACGTCGATGGCGCGCACCTGGGCGTCGGCGGCAAAGCCGTAGGTGGTGATCGGGCAGGTCACCTCGGCCATGATCTCGCGCACCGCCGGGCTTTCCAGGCACAGGATGGCCACGCCGTAGAACGGCATGCGGTGCAGAAAATCGACGAAGGCCTTCTTGAGGTTGGCGAAATCGTGGCCGTAGGTCTCCATGTGATCGGCGTCGATGTTGGTCACGACGGCCATCACCGGCATCAGATTCAGAAACGACGCGTCGGACTCGTCGGCCTCGACCACGATGTGCTCACCCGAGCCCAGGCGCGCGTTGGCGCCAGCGCTGTTCAGGCGGCCGCCGATGACGAAGGTCGGGTCCAGCCCGGCCTCGGCCAACACGCTGGCAACCAGGCTGGTGGTGGTGGTCTTGCCGTGCGTGCCGGCGATGGCGATGCCTTGCTTCAGGCGCATCAGCTCGGCCAGCATGATGGCGCGCGGCACCACCGGAATGCGGCGCTCGCGCGCCATCAGCACCTCGGGGTTGTCGGCCTTGACGGCGGTCGACGTCACCACGGCGTCGGCGGCCTCCACATTGGCAGCAGCGTGGCCGACGAAAGTCCGGATGCCCATCGCCGCCAGGCGGCGCAACGCCGCGCTGTCGGCCAGGTCGGAGCCGGAGATGACGTAGCCCAGGTTGTGCAGCACCTCCGCGATACCGCTCATGCCGGCGCCGCCCACGCCGACGAAATGGATGTGCTTGATGGCGTGCTTCATGCGGCCAGTTCCTCGCAAGCGGCAACGATGTCCTGCGTCGCCGTGGTTTTTTGGTGTTTTTTCGCCATTTCGGCCATCTCGACCAGCTTCGGTCGCTCTGTTTCTCTGAGCATTTCAGCCAGACGTTCCGGGGTCAACTCGTGTTGCGGGACCAGCCAGGCGGCCCCTTGATCGACCAGAAAACGCGCGTTGCTCGTCTGGTGGTCGTCCACCGCATGCGGGAAAGGCACGAACAGGGCCGCCGCGCCGATGGCCGCGATCTCGGTCACCGTGGTGGCGCCAGCGCGGCAGACGATCAGATCGGCCGCCGCGTAGGCCTCGGCCATGTCGTCAATGAAAGGCAGCAACTCGGCCTCGACGCCGACGGCGGCGTAGTTGGCACGCAGCTGTTCGATCTGCTTGCTGCCGCTCTGGTGCCGCACGGTCGGGCGCGTGTCGGCCGGCATCAGCGCCAAGGCGCGCGGCACGACCTCGTTCAAGGCCTGGGCGCCCAGGCTGCCCCCCACCACCAGCAGGCGCAGCGGGCCTTGGCGTCCGGCGAAGCGAACGGCCGGTTCAGCTTGGTGGGCGAAGGCCTCCCGCAGCGGATTGCCGACCCAGCGCACCTGGCGCGCCTTGGGCAGCACGCCAGGAAAGGCGGTGAACACCCGGTCCGCGATGGCCGCCAACACCCGGTTGGCCATGCCGGGCACCGAATTCTGCTCGTGCAACACCAGCGGCTTGCCTCGGGCCACACCCATCAGGCCACCCGGAAAAGTGATGTAGCCACCCAGGCCCAAGACCACGTCCGGACGAACCCGGCCGATCACCGCCAGGCTCTGACCGAAGGCCTTGAACAGGCGCAGCGGCAACATCACCAAGGTGGACAGGCCTTTGCCGCGCACACCGCCGAACTCCACGGGCTCGAAAGCAAAGCCACGCGGCGGCACCAGTTGCTGCTCCATGCTGCCAGGCGCGCCCAGCCAGTGCACGCGCCAGCCACGCTCACGCAGTGCCTCGGCCACGGCCAGCCCCGGGAAGATATGCCCTCCGGTGCCGCCGGCCATCACCAGCGCGCACTTGGCGCCGGACAGGGAGGTCATGTGCGCCCTCCGTGCATCAACTGTCGGTTCTCGAGGTCCACGCGCAGCACGATGGCGATGGCCACCATGTTGGCCAGGATCGCGGAGCCGCCGTAGCTCATGAAGGGCAAGGTCAGCCCCTTGGTGGGCAGCGCCCCCAGGTTCACGCCGATGTTGATGAAGGCCTGAAAACCCAGCCACAGGCCGATGCCCTGCGCCACCAGACCCGAAAAAACCCGGTTCAGACCGATGGCCTGGCGGCCGATCAGCATGATGCGGCGCGTCAGCCACAGAAACAGGAAGATCACGCACAGCAGACCGATCAGGCCGAACTCCTCGCCGATCACGGCCAGCAGGAAGTCGGTGTGCGCCTCGGGCAGCCAATGCAGCTTCTCGATGCTGCCGCCCAGCCCGACACCAAACACCTCGCCACGGCCGATGGCGATCAACGCGTGCGACAGCTGGTAGCCCTTGCCCAGCGCGTGGTCCTCGCTGAACGGGTCCAGGTAGGCAAAGATGCGCTCGCGCCGCCATGGCGAAGCCCAGATCATCAGCGCGAAGGCCACCACCAGCACGGCGGCGATCAGGAAGAACATGCGGGCGTTCACGCCGCCCAGGAACAAGATGCCCATGGCGATCACGGCGATCACCATGAAAGCCCCCATGTCCGGCTGGGCCAGCAGCAGCAAACCCACCACCGCCACCGCCACGCCCATGGGCAGCACGGCGCGGAAGAAGCGCTCCTTGACCTCCATCTTGCGCACCATGTAATCGGCCGCGTACAGCAGCACCGCCAGCTTCGCCAGCTCGGACGGCTGGAAGTTGATCGGCCCCAGGCTGATCCAGCGCCGCGCGCCGTTCACCACGCTGCCGACATGCGGGATCAGCACCGCGATCAGCAGCCCCAGCGACCCCACGAACAGCCAGGGCGCGACTTTTTCCCACCAGCCCATGGGCACCTGGAACACCACCAGCGCGGCCACGAAGGACAGGAAGATCCACATCCCGTGGCGGACCGCGAAGAAGTGGGGCGAGTAGCGTGCGAAACGCGGGTTGTCGGGCAGCGCGATGCTGGCCGAATACACCATCACCAGGCCCCAGGCCAACAAGGCCACGCAGGCCCAGATCAAGGCCTGATCGAAGCCCACCACGCGTGTCGGCGTGCTGGCCGTGCGCGCGTACTCCATGCCGCTGATGCGCACCGGCAGGTCGTCGACGGGCGCGCGGGCGGCCCGGCGCTTGCGCTTGGCGGGGGTCGGCAGTGCCTCGGTCGATGCGCTCACGTCAGCGCCTCCAGTTCCACGCCTTGCGCCTGCGCCATCTCGCGCACCGCGTCGCGAAACACCTGGGCACGGTGCCCGTAGTTGCGAAACATGTCCAGGCTGGCGCATGCCGGCGACAGCAGCACGGCATCACCGGCGTGCGCCGCGGCGCGCGCCAGGGTGACGGCTTCCGGCAGCGTCGGCGCGTCCTGCAGGCGCACGCCGCTGTCGGCCAGTGCGGCGCGGATCGCCGCCGCGTCGCGCCCGATCAGCACCACCGCGCGCGCGTGGCGCGCCACCGGATCGGCCAGGGGCGAGAAGTCCTGCCCCTTGCCATCACCGCCCAGGATCACCACCAGGCGCCGCTCGGCGCCCAGGCCCTGCAGCGCCGCCACGGTGGCGCCAACGTTGGTGCCCTTGCTGTCGTCGAAATACTCCACCTCGTCCAGCACGCCGATCGGCTCGACCCGGTGCGGCTCGCCACGGTACTCGCGCAAGCCGTACAGCATCGGGCCCAGGGCGCACCCGGCGCTGCTGGCCAACGCTAGCGCCGCCAGGGCGTTGACGGCGTTGTGACGGCCCCGGATGCGCAAGGCGTCGGCCGGCATCAGGCGCTGCAGGTACAGCTCCTGCTCGACGTCCTTGCGCCGGCGCTGGGTCTCGTCGGCCTCGAAGGCCCGCACCAGCCAGGTCATGCCGTTGACAACTTCCAGGCCAAAGTCGCCCGGCCGGGTCGGCAGGTCGGCGCCAAACGTCAGCACCTGGCGCTGCGGCGGGCGCGGGCCTTTGGCCGGCTTGGTGGGGGGCTCGGGGCGCATGCCCATCACCAGCGCATCGTCGCGGTTCAGCAGCATCGTGCCCTGCTCGCCAAACACCTTGGCCTTGGCCCGCACGTAAGCCGCCATGTCACCGTGCCAATCTAGGTGATCTTGGGTCACGTTCAACACCGTCGCCGCCGTGGGCTCGAAGCCCTGCACGGCGTCGAGCTGGAAGCTGGACAGCTCCAGCACCCAGACCTCGGGCAGGGTGCCGGCTTGCAAGCTGTCCGACAGGGTGTCCAGCAAGGTCGGACCGATGTTGCCGGCCACCACCACGCTCTTCCCCGCGCGCACCGCCAACTGACCGGTGAGCGAAGTGACGGTGGTCTTGCCGTTGGTGCCGGTGATCGCCAGCAGCTGCGGGGCATAGCCTTGCTCGTCGCGCAAGGCGCGCAGCCCCTGTGTGAACAAATCCAGTTCGCCGCCCACCGGCAGGCCGCGGTCGGTAGCCAGCGCCAGCAGCCCGGCCATCTCGGTCGGCGCCAGGCCGGGGCTGCGGTAGACCGCCTGCACCGGAGGTTCGGTGTCCAGCAATTCGGGACCCAGTGGCCCAGCGACAAACCGCGCCTGGGGCAGCTGTTCGTGCAGGGTCGGGCGCTGCGGGGGCTCGGCGCGCGTGTCGGCCACGGTCACCTGCGCGCCCTGGGCCGTGCACCAGCGCGCCATGGCCAGGCCCGAGGCCCCGAGGCCCAGCACCAGCACGTGAACGCCTTCGTAAAGCTGCATGGCGTCAGCGCAGTTTCAGGGCCGAAAGACCCACCAGGCACAGCAGCATGGTGATGATCCAGAAACGCACCACCACCTGAGTCTCGGCCCAGCCGCTTTTCTCGAAATGGTGGTGCAGCGGCGCCATCTTCAGCAAACGGCGGCCCTGGCCGTAGCGGCGGCGGGTGTACTTGAAGTAGCTGACCTGCAGCATCACCGACAGGGCCTCGACCACGAACACACCACCCATGATGGCCAGCACGATCTCTTGCCGCACGATGACGGCGATGGTGCCCAGCGCGCCGCCCAGCGCCAGCGCGCCCACGTCGCCCATGAACACCTGGGCCGGGTGGGCGTTGAACCACAGAAACGCCAGCCCCGCGCCGGCCATGGCGGCGCAGAAGATGAGCAACTCGCCCGTGCCCGGGATGTAGGGAAACAGCAGGTAGCGCGAATACACGGAACTGCCCGTGACGTAGGCAAAGATGCCCAGCGCCGAACCGACCATGATCACCGGCATGATGGCCAGGCCGTCCAGCCCGTCGGTCAGGTTGACGGCATTGCTGGAGCCGACGATGACCAGGTAGCTCAGGATCACGAAGCCGACCACGCCCAGCGGATAGCTGACTTCCTTGAAGAACGGCACCGACAGGCCCGCCGCGGGCGGCAGGTCGATGGTGAAGCCCGAGCGCACCCAGTTCACGAACAGTTCCCAGACCCGGGTGTTCGAGCTTTCGGAAATGCTGAACACGAGGTACAGCGCCGCCAGCAGACCGATCACCGACTGCCAGAAGTACTTTTCGCGCGAGCGCATGCCCTCCGGGTCCTTGTTGACCACCTTGCGCCAGTCGTCGGCCCAGCCGATGGCACCAAAGCCGAAGGTGACCAGCATCACGATCCAGACGAAGCGGTTCGACCAGTCGAACCACAGCAGGGTGGAGATGGCGATCGACATCAGGATCAGCACGCCGCCCATGGTCGGCGTGCCGCTCTTGGACAGGTGCGTCTCCATCGCGTAGCCGCGCACCGGCTGGCCGATCTTCAGCTCGGTCAGCTTGCGGATCACCCAGGGGCCGGCCACGATGCCGATCAACAGGGCCGTCATGGCGGCCATCACGGCACGGAAAGTCAGGTACTGGAAGACACGGAAAAAGCCGAACTCCGGGGACAAGCCCTGCAGCCAGGCGGCCAGATTAAGCAGCATGACCGCCCTCCTCTTGCGCGGTGGCCGAGAGCGCCTCGACCACCCGCTCCATGCGCATGAAGCGCGAACCCTTGACGGCCACGCTGGCGCTTCGTGTCAGGTGCGCACGCGCGGCCTCGGTCAGCCCCTCCACGGTCTCGACATGCTGGCCACCGCCGAAAGCCATGGCCGCGTGGATCGCCAAGGGGCCGTGCGCCAGCAGGCGGTCGATGCCGCGTTCGCGGGCGTAGGCACCCACCTCGGCATGAAAGGCCGGGCCTTGATCGCCCACTTCGCCCATGTCGCCCAGCACCAGCAGGCGCGGAGCGGGCAATTCGGCCAGCACGTCGATGATGGCGCGCACCGAATCGGGATTGGCGTTGTAGCTGTCGTCGACCAGGGTGACGACGCGTCCGCGCTGGCGCAGCAGCACGGTGCGCGAACGGCCCTTGACCGGCCGAAACGTCGACAACCCCTCGGCCATGGCGGCAAGTGGCGCACCGGCCGCTGCCGTGCAAGCCAGGGCCGCCAAGGCGTTGCGCAGGTTGTGACGGCCGGCCACGTGCAGATCAAACGCCACGGTGCCGGCCGGCACACCGGCCTCGGCCTGCCAATGGTCGCCCAGCCAGTTGGCGCGGCGCAGGGTGACGCCCCCGGATTGCTCTCCAAATGAGAGCACATGTCGATGATTGGACGCCGACATCCACAGGTTTTCGTACACATCTCCGGCCGGAAACACGGCCGTGCCGCCGGGGCGCACGTGGGCCAGCACGCTGCCGTTTTCGCGCGCCACGGCCTCCACGCTGGCCATGAACTCCTGGTGCTCACGCTGGGCGTTGTTGACCAGACCGACGGTGGGCTGGGCGACGCCGGCCAGGTAGTCGATCTCGCCGGGGTGGTTCATGCCCAGCTCGACCACCGCCACGCGGTGCTCTGCGCGCAAGCGCAGCAGGGTCAGCGGCAGGCCGATGTCGTTGTTGAAGTTGCCCTCGGTGGCCAGCGCCGCCTCGCCCTGCCAGACGCGCAGGATCGAGGCCACCATCTGCGTCACCGTGGTTTTGCCGTTGCTGCCGGTGACGGCGATCAGCGGGCCGTCAAACCGCTGGCGCCAGTGGCGCGCCAGATCCCCCAGGGCCAGGCGGGTGTCGGGCACGCGCACGCCGGGCAGACCGGCGGCGGCCAGCTTTTCTTCGGCGTCCAGGGACACCAGCGCGGCGACGGCGCCGCGCGCGGCGGCCTCGGCCAGGAAGTCGTTGGCATCGAAACGCTCGCCCTTGAGCGCCACGAACAAATCACCCGACCGCAGCGTGCGGGTGTCGCTGTGCACGCGCGCGATGCGCCGTGCGCCGTCACCCGACAGCTGCGCGCCCGGCAGCGTCTGGGCGATCTCGGCGAGCGTGAGGTCCATCGGGCTCATGCCGCGGCCCCTTCGGCGCGCCATGCGCGACGCGCCAAGGCCTGGCGCGCCTCGGCCTGATCGGAGAAGGGACGGCGCACGCCGGCCACTTCCTGGTAGTCCTCGTGGCCCTTGCCGGCGATCAGCACCACGTCGGCCGGGGCGGCCTGCGTTAGCGCTTGGGCGATGGCGGCGGCGCGGTCGGGTTCGATGCGCACGCCCGCGGGGCGCGCCAGGCCGGCGACGATCTGGTCGATGATGGCTTGCGGTGGCTCGTGGCGCGGGTTGTCGCTGGTGATCAGCACCGCGTCCGCTCCGGCCTCGGCGGCGGCCCCCATCAGCGGACGCTTGGCGGCATCGCGGTTGCCGCCGCAGCCGAACACGCACCACAGCCGGCCGCCCCGTTGCGCGGCCAGCGGGCGCAGCGCGGCCAGGGCCTTGTCCAGCGCGTCGGGCGTGTGGGCGTAGTCGATCACGGCCAGCGGCGCGCCGGGCGCGCCGACCTGCTCCATGCGGCCGGGCACGGCCGGCAGCTCGGTGCAGGCGCGCACGGCATCGGCCAGCGGCACGCCGAGCGCGCGCAAGCAGCCCAACACCCCCATCAGGTTGGCGGCGTTGTGCTCGCCCACCAGCGGGGTGTCGATGGTCAGTGGGGCGGCGGCGCCCTCGTGCACCCGCCAGCGCAGGCCGCGCTCACCCAGGCCGAGATCGCTGGCGCGCAAGCGCGCCGGCTGGGCAAGGGACACGGTCCACACCTCCAGGCCACGCGCGGCGGCGTGCTCGGCCAGCGCCGGGCCGCGGGCATCGTCCAGGTTGACCACCGCCGCGCGCAGGCCAGGCCAGTCGAACAGCGCCGCCTTGGCAGCCCAGTAGGCGTCCATGCTGCCGTGGTAATCGAGGTGGTCCTGCGTGAAGTTGGTGAACATCGCCACCTCCAGCGCGGTGCCGTCCAGCCGGTGCTCGGCGATGCCGATCGACGAGGCTTCGATGGCGCAGCTCTTCACGCCGCTGTCGGCAAACTCACGCAGCGCCTGCTGCAACAACACGGGATCGGGGGTGGTGAGGCCGTTGTACCGTGCTTCTGGCGCGATGCCAATGCCCAAAGTACCGATCAGTCCGCATGGGGACAGCCTGGTCAGCTGCAATTTTGAGAGCACCCAGGACAACCACCAGGCGCACGAGGTCTTGCCGTTGGTGCCGGTGATGGCCAGCATCCGGACCTGGCGCGAGGGCGCCTGGTAGTAGGCCGCGGCCAGCGGGCCGGTGGCGGCCTTCAGGCCGGGGTAGCTGGCGACGTCGGGGCCGCTGAAGCCGAACGCCTCGGCCCCGTCGCGCTCAACCAGGCAGGCGCTGGCGCCCTGAGCCAGCGCGGCCGGCACATGGCGCCGCCCGTCGGTGGCGGCGCCCGGCCAGGCGATGAAACCGTCGCCCGGGCCGACCTGGCGGCTGTCGGTGCGCAGTTGGCCGCTGACGCGCGCGCGCAGCCAGTGCGCGGCTTCCCGCGGATCGTGCAAGGTGCTTGGGGGCGTGCTCAAAACGACTCCTGCACCTGCTCGGCGACGATGGCCGGCTTGACCGCCAGATCCGGCTGCACGCCCATGATGCGCAGGGTCTGCTGCACCACCTCGCTGAACACCGGGGCGGCCACCAGGCCACCAAAATACTGCCCGTTGCTGGGTTCGTCGATCATCACCGCCACCACCACGCGCGGCTGCTCGATCGGTGCCAGGCCAGTGAACCAGGCCCGGTATTTGTTGCTGGCGTAGCCCTTGCCGACCTGCTTGTGCGCGGTGCCGGACTTGCCGCCGACCGAGTAACCCACGGTCTGCGCGCGCTGGCCGGTGCCGCCCGGTCCGGCGGCCAGTTGCAGCATCTTGCGCACGGAGCGCGCGGTCTTGGCCGAAAACACCGGCGTGCCCTGCACCTCGCCGTCGGGCTTCTTGACCAGCGTGGCCGGGATGACCTGGCCGTCGTGGGCGAAGGCGGTGTACGAATGCGCCATCTGAAACAGCGAGGCCGACAGCCCGTAGCCGTAGGCCATGGTGGCCTGCTCGACCGGCCGCCAGTTCTTCCAGGGCCGCACCCGGCCCACGGCGGCGCCGGGGAAGGCCAGTTCCGGCTTCTGGCCGTAGCCCAACGCCGTGTAGGTGGTCCACATCTCCTGCGCCGACAAGCGCTGGGCGATCTTCAGCGCGCCGACGTTGCTGGATTTCTGCACCACGCCCTCGACGGTGAGCAGACCGTAGTTGTGCGTGTCGCGGATGGTGAACCTGTCGAGCTGGTAGTGCCCGGGCGCGGTGTTGATCGGCGTCTGCGGCGTGACGCGACCGGCCTCCAGCGCCATGGCCACGGTGATCGGCTTCATGGTCGAGCCGGGCTCGAAGGTGTCGGTGATGGCGATGTTGCGCAGCTGGGCGCCGGTCAGGTTGCGACGGTTGTCCGGGGTGTAGCTGGGGTAGTTGGCCAGAGCCAACACTTCGCCCGTCTGGGCGTCCAGCACCACCGCGCTGCCCGACTTGGCCTTGTGGGCGACCACCGCGTCGCGCAGGCGCTGGTAGGCGAAGAACTGCACCTTGGAATCGATCGACAGCTGGATGTCCTGGCCGTCCACCGGGGGCACTTCGTCGCCGACGGCCTCGACCACCCGGCCGAGCCGGTCCTTGATGACCCGGCGCGAACCGGCCTTGCCCGACAACTCTTTCTCGAACGACAGCTCGGCGCCTTCCTGGCCGCGGTTCTCGACCCCGGCAAAGCCCACCACGTGCGCGGCGGCCTCGCCCTCGGGGTATTTGCGCTTGTATTCCTTGCGCTGGTAGATGCCGCCGATCTTCAGCTCGGCGATCTGCTTGGCGATGGGCTCGTCGACCTGGCGCTTGAGCCAGACGAAGGTTTTGTCCTCGTCGCTGAGGCGGCGGTTCAGCTCGGTCAGCGGCATGTCCAGCAGGCGCGCCAACTGGCGCAGCTTGTCCGGGTTGCGCTCCACGTCCTCGGGAATCGCCCAGATGCTGGGCGCCACCACACTGGAGGCCAGCAGCAGGCCGTTGCGGTCGAAAATGCGGCCGCGGCTGGCCGGCAGCTCCAGGGTGCGCGCGAAGCGGACCTCGCCCTGGCGCTGGAAAAAGGCGTTGTCGAACACCTGCACGTAGGCGGCGCGGGCAATCAGGGCGAAAAACGCCACGGCCAAGCCGGCGACGATGAACTTGCTGCGCCAAACCGGCGTCTTGGCCGTCAGCAGCGGGCTGGAGGTGTACCGCAGATCTTTCATGGCCTGGTGCCTCCGGCCGCATCCGCCGTGCCGCCGGTGATGGCCGCCGACGAGCTGACGTACTCGGTGATGGCGGGCGTGACGGAGCGCATGGCCAGCTTCTCCCTGGCCAGTTTCTCCACCCGCAAGGAGGTCGCGGCGGCGCGCTTTTCCACTTCCAGACGGCCGCGCTCGGTGTCCAGCCGGTGCGCCTCGGCCACCGCCCGGTCCAGCTCGGTGAACAGCCGGCGCGAGTCGTACTGCACGCGCACCAGGTACATCGCCGAGACGATCACGGCGACCAGCAACACGATGGACAGCCGTGTCATCATGCCGGCGCCTCCGTGCGCTCGGCCACGCGCAAGATGGCGCTGCGCGCGCGCGGGTTGGCGGCCACCTCGGCCTCGGACGGGCGCACGCGCCCAAGCGCGCGCAGCAGCGTCGGCGCGGGCTCGGCAAACGGCGCGCGGCGGTCCACCACCGCGCGCGAATGGCGCGCGATGAACTGCTTGACGATGCGGTCTTCCAGCGAATGGAAGCTGATCACCACGAGCCGGCCTCCGGGTTGTAGAACGTGCAAACTGGCCTTCAACGCTTGTTCGAGCTCCTCAAGCTCGGCGTTGACGAAAATCCGAACAGCCTGAAATGTGCGCGTTGCAGGGTTCTGGCCCGGCTCGCGGGTTTTGACCGCGCCAGCCACGAGTTCGGCCAGTTCAGCGGTGGTTGCAAGAGCGCCCCGTGTCTGTCGGCGCGCGACAATCGCCTTTGCAATGGCGACAGCAAACCGTTCTTCGCCGTAGTCACGTACCACCTCCGCGATGTGTCGCTCGCTGGCCTCGGCCAACCATTCGGCCGCGCTCTGCCCGCGCGTCGGGTCCATGCGCATGTCCAGTGGGCCGTCGCCACGAAAAGAAAAACCCCGTGCGGGGTTGTCGATCTGTGGCGAGCTGATGCCCAAATCCATCAGCACCCCCGCCAGGCTGCCCGGCGGCTGCTCGCCCAGGGCCGCGAAGCCCTGATGCAAAATGGAAAACCGCGTGTCCTGGATGCGCGCGGCCTCGGCCAGCGCCTCGGGATCCTTGTCGTAGGCCAGCAGACGGCCCCGCGGGCCCAGGCGCTCCAGAAGCCGGCGCGCATGGCCCCCCCGACCGAACGTGGCGTCCACGTAGCGGCCCTCGGGGTCCGTGACGAGCGCTTCGACCGCCTCGTTCAGCAGGACCGTGGTATGCGACCATGTGTTCACCCGTCTCCCACCAAATCAGAACGCGAAGTCCTCGAACGCCTCGGGCATGCCGGCCTGCATGGCTTCGGCTTCCTTGGCTTCGTAGGTGGCCTTGTCCCACAGCTCGAAATGCTGACCCATGCCCAGCAACATCGCGTCGCGCGTCAGGCCGGCGGCCTGGCGCAGCTCGGGCGACACCAGCACACGACCGGTGGCGTCCATGTCCACGTCCATGGCGTTGCCCAGAAAAATGCGCTTCCACCACTGGGCGGACATGGGCAGCTGTGCGATGCGCTCGCGGAATTTCTCCCATTCGGGCCGGGGAAACACCATCAGGCAGCCGTGCGGATGCTTGGTCAGCGTCAGCTGTCCGCCCGCCTCGGCGAGCAGCACGTCACGGTGCCGGGTCGGCACGGACAGCCGCCCCTTGGCATCCAGACTCAACGACGACGCACCTTGAAACACCCGAATTCCCTGTTGTCAAAAATTCCGCAATGAAATAGTGACACCACTTTTCACCACTAAATTGCACTTTTTTGCACTGTAGCAGGAAAACCTTTGACCGCAAGGCACGAGAACAAATTATTTCAATGAAATCAAGACCTTAGCCACCTTATCCACCCGTTATTCAAGCCGAAAAGTGCTTTGAAATGAGCAACTTAGGATCGATAGTCAAAGTAAGCCCAGGCGCCGGCACGGCAGGCAAGCGGACGCCGAAGGCGTGAAAAAAGCCCAGTCTGCGGCGATGCAGCTGGACTTGGGGCGGGGGGCGCTGGGGTGGCCCCGCGGCGGTTACTCAGAGAATGTAGCGCGAGAGGTCTTCGTCGCGACTGAGCGCGCCCAGGCGTTCGTCCACGTAGGCGGCGTCGATGGTCACGGTCTGGCCTTCCAACCGGGCGGCGTCGAAACTGATCTCGTCGAGCAGGCGCTCCATGACGGTGGCCAAGCGGCGCGCGCCGATGTTCTCGGTCGATTCGTTGACGGCGTGGGCGATGCCGGCCAGACGCGAGATGCCCTCTGGCGTGAAGCTCAGCACCACCCCCTCGGTGGCCAGCAGGGCCTGGTATTGCCGCACCAGGGACGCATCGGTCTGGGTCAGGATGGCCTCGAAATCCTGTACCGACAGCGAGCTGAGCTCGACCCGGATCGGCAAGCGTCCCTGCAGTTCGGGAATCAGGTCGCTGGGTTTGGCCAGGTGAAAGGCGCCAGAGGCGATGAACAGCACGTGGTCGGTGCGCACCATGCCGTACTTGGTGCTGACGGTGGTGCCTTCGATCAGGGGCAGCAGGTCGCGCTGCACGCCCTGGCGCGACACCTCGGCGCCACTGCCGCCGCCCTCGCCGCCACGCGAGGCGACCTTGTCGATCTCGTCGATGAAGACGATGCCGTTCTGCTCCAGGCTCTGCACCGCCTGGACGCGGATTTCCTCTTCGTTGACCAACTTGCCGGCCTCCTCGTCGACCAGCAGCTTGAACGCCTCGCCGATCTTCACGCGGCGCATCTTGCGCCGGCCGGCGCTCAGGTTGCCGAGCATGCCCTTGAGCTGCTCGGCCATGTCTTCCATGCCGGCCGGGCCCATGATCTCCATGGTGGGCGCGGGCTGGGCCAACTCCAGCTCGATCTCCTTGTCGTCGAGCAGGCCCTCGCGCAGCTTCTTGCGAAAGGCCTGGCGCGCGGCACTGTCCGCGGGGGGATCGCCACCGCCGTCGGTGCTCCGGGCGGGCGGAATCAGCACGTCGAGGATGCGGTCCTCGGCCAGATCCTCGGCGCGCGTGCGATGCTGGCGCATGGCCTGCTCGCGCTCTTGCTTGACGGCCATCTCGGCCAGGTCGCGAATGATGGCGTCGACGTCCTTGCCGACATAGCCCACCTCGGTGAACTTGGTGGCCTCGACCTTGATGAACGGCGCGCCGGCCAGCTTGGCCACGCGGCGCGCGATCTCGGTCTTGCCGACGCCGGTGGGGCCGATCATCAGGATGTTCTTGGGCGTGATCTCGGGGCGCAGTTTTTCGTCCACGCGCTGGCGCCGCCAGCGGTTGCGCAGGGCAATGGCCACGGCGCGCTTGGCGTCTTGCTGGCCGACGATGTGGCGGTCGAGCTCGGAGACGATCTCCTGGGGGGTCATGGAAGACATGTGGACAACGAGTTGAGTGGGTTTCATGCCGTTTGCCGGCATGCTGCAATCCTGAGTAGCTATAAATTTGATAGCTTTGAAAGACTCACAAAATCTCGACGGTGTGCTGCATGTTGGTGTAGATGCACAGTTCGCCGGCGATTTCCAGCGCCTTCTTGACGACCTGGTCGGCGGGCAGCTCGGTGTGGTCGAGCAGCGCCTTGGCGGCGGCCTGGGCATAGGCGCCGCCGGAGCCGATGGCCACCAGGCCGTGCTCCGGCTCCAGCACGTCGCCGTTGCCGGTGATGATCAGGGAGGTCTCGCGGTCGGCCACGGCCAGCATGGCCTCCAGGCGGCGCAGCACGCGGTCGGTGCGCCAGTCCTTGGTCAGCTCGATGGCGGCACGTGCCAGGTGGCCCTGGTGCTTCTCGAGCTTGGCCTCGAAGCGCTCGAACAGGGTGAAGGCGTCGGCCGTGGCGCCGGCGAAGCCGGCCAGCACCCTGCCATGGTGCAGCTTGCGCACCTTGCGTGCCGTGCCCTTGACGACGATGTGGCCCAGCGTGACCTGGCCGTCGCCCCCGATGGCCACTTGCCAGCCTTCGGGCGTTTGACGCCGCACACTGACGATGGTCGTGCCGTGAAATGGTTCCATGGGCGCTCAAATGGGGATGGTTGGTGGGTTCTCAAGGCACCGCGAACGCGTGCCATGGGTCTCGGACGGGTCAACGCCGCGCGGCGCATCAGCTCGACGGCCCGGTGCTTGTCGAAGGGCCTGCCGCGCCCGGCCACCGGGCGTCAGTCGCGGCGCAGCGTGATGCGAGCCACCTCGTTGATGCCGATCACGCAAAAGAACGCCGCCACCAGGCGGTTGACCTGCAGGAAGCTGATCTGCTGGCCTTCGGCCTGTTGCGCCGTGGCCCAATTCAGCAGGTCGCCGGCGGCGCCGAAATCGACCCGCCTCAAGCCGCGGCAATGAAATTCGAGGAACAGCGGGGCCGAGCGCCCCTGGGGCGGCGCGGCCGGTTTCAGCGCGGCGTCGGCGCTGCCCAGGATGTCGCCCTTCAGATCGACTTTCAGCACCCCGCCGTCCAGCATCGAGGTGGTTCCGGTGGGGGGCACCGTGGTGGCGTACTCGCTGGGCCGGGTGCTGTCGATTTCGAATTCGCCCGGCGGCAGGGTCAAGCCTTCCTCGCCGACGCGGGTGTAGATGCACTTGGGCGCCTCCCAATCGGGCGGCGAGACTTCGTAGGTGACGCAGTAGTTCAGGGCGGTGATCTCAAACTCGTCCATCATGCCCATCACCCGCAGCAGCGCCAGGCGGGTCAGCCACCAGCCCTGGTCGATCGTGCGGTCGTCGGATGGCGCCTGCTCGGTCAACACGTCCAGCAACTGCTCGCCACCGCGAAACCGCAACGGCACCTGCGCGCTGGCCCAGCTCTGCAGCACGCCGTGCAGCGCCGACAGCGCCGTCGGGTCCACCGATTTCAGGTGCTGCCAGTCCAGGCGCCAGGGGGGCGGATGGCGCGCCAGGTTGGCTTTCAGGACGGCAATCGACTGGGTGCCCAGCACCGAGGGACTGGCCCAGTGGAAAGCGCCTTCGTTGATGGCCAGCGTCGGTTCGCTCGCCAGCGGAATCTGCACCGTCGCCTCGGTCGAAGTCGACCACTGCGGGGCGGAGCGCCCGAAGCGCGCCGCGAACCCCAGCGCCGCATCGTCGAACTTGGCCTGCTCGCCGGCGGCACGGTAAAGATCGAACAGCGTCAGCCAGGTCTCGATATCGTCGCGCTGGCGGCCACCCTCGCGCAGCAGCTCCAGCAACCCGGCCTCGGCCCCTTCGGTGTCGCCGTTGGCGAAGCGAATCGCGGCTTCCTCGATGTCCGGGTCGTGCGTGTCCCGCGCCAGCCGTTCCTGCTGTGGCGGCGCGCTCGGCCCAGCCGGGGCGAGCGCGGCGGCGGCCACGGGCGGCGGCACCGTGGTCGCCGCCGTGCCGGGGCCAGTCGCTTCCGCGGCACGGCCGGCGGGCGGCGGTACTGGCGCCGTGGTCTCGGTCGACGCCAGCTGCGTCATGGTCATGGTGGGGGCGAAGCCACGGGTCTGCCCCGGCGCATGCGGCGTGGTCGGCGGGAACGTCCGACCGGACAGCGTCGCGGCCGGGCCGCCCCCGGCGGCGGCCTGCGCCAGGCCCGCGGGCGTGGCGTCGGGCCGCTCGGAGGGTGGAATCAATTGCGTCGCGTCGCTGCCCGTGGTGGCCGGGGCCGAGGTGCTGGAGCCGTCGGACTTGCGCTTGAACCAGGCGCGCGACATCTGGGCTTCGATCTCGTCGATCTTCTTGAGCGTCTGCTCGCGTTCATCCAGGTTGGCGGGAATGCTGCTGGCGTAGGACGGCGGACCGGCCGCTTCCAAATCAGGCACCGGCAGCTCGCGGCGGCGGATCTTGCGCAGCATGTCGAACTCGCGGTTGCGCACGAAATCGTTGCGGCGCTTGCGCTCGACCATGGCCTTGAGCGCGGCGCGGGAATCGGCGGCGGAACTCTCGGGTTCGGGGCGGTCCAGATCCGACCACTGGGTGGTCGGGCTCTTGACGAACTTGACCACCTTGGACAGCAGCCCGCCGTTGCCGGCGCCGGTCTCCTTCTCGTTGCTCATGACCGGGCCCCCGTCACGCGGTCGGCCCCGGTCGAACGCGCACCCACCGGCCGCGCCACCGGCGTGTCAGGCGCGCGAGGCAAGAGGCTGCGAACGGCGGCACGCACACTCAGTCACCAAACATCTTCTGCTTGAGTTCGCGGCGCTGTTGCGCCTCCAGGGACAGCGTGGCGGTGGGGCGCGCCAGCAGGCGCGGCACGCCAATCGGCTCGCCGGTCTCGTCGCAGTAGCCGTAGTCGCCGGCGTCGATGCGGCCGATCGACTGCTCGATCTTCTTGAGCAGCTTGCGCTCGCGGTCGCGCGTGCGCAGCTCCAGGGCGTGCTCTTCCTCGATGGTGGCGCGGTCGGCCGGGTCCGGCACGACCACGGTGTCGTCGCGCAGGTTCTCGGCGGTCTGACCGGCATTGGCCAGGATGTCGTCCTTGAGCTGCACCAGTTTCAGCCGGAAGAAGGCGAGCTGCTTGTCGTTCATGTACTCGCTGTCGGGCATGGCGACGACTTCGGCGTCGCTCAGCTCCTCGGCGGACTTGGTCTTCCAGTTGTTGAGCAGGCGCGGATCCTTCTTGACGGGGATGGCAACAGGCACGACGGCGGTGGCGGACATAGGTATAGGTAAATCTTTGACTCTGGGCGATGGGGAAGCGGCCGAGACAGGCGACGACGTGACTTCAGCCGGCCGCGCTCGTGGTCGGGCCGGGGAACTGGCCTGCGGCTGGACCACGTCGGCCCCCTCGGGGGCCTTACGGGTCGGTGTGGCCTTGGTCTTGGCCGGGCTTTTGGCAGCCGCAGTTTTCACGTCGATCGTCTCCTGTCGAGGCAGTCGCCACCCAGCGCCTGCCGAAACCGACTGTATACCGAATGCAGCCGCTGGTCTGCCCGCTGGTCAGCCAAAGGCGGACATTTCGTGCACTTGGACCGTGTCGGCTGGACAACGGGGACGGCGGCGATTGTAGCCACCCCGCCGCCGAGGTGTTCCTAGGGGCATCCAGCGTGGCGCGCCACCAACGTTTACACCAGGCACTGCTCCAGTCCCTGGGTAAGGATGTCGCGCGGCAAATCGATGCCGATGAACACCAGCCGGCTCTCGCGCGCTTCGCCTTCCTTCCAGGCCGGCCCCAGGTCGCTGCCCATGAGCTGGTGCACGCCCTGGAAGATGACCTTGCGCTCGCTGCCCTTCATCCACAGCACGCCCTTGTAGCGCAGCATGCGCGGGCCGTAGATGTTGACGATGGCGCCCAGGAAATCCTCCAGCTTCGCCGGATCAAACGCGCGCTGGCTGCGGAACACGAAGCTCTTGACGTCGTCGTCGTGGTGATGGTGGTGGCCGTGCGCGTGCCGGTGCGAGGGGTGGTCGCAGTGCTCGCCGTGCTCATGGTCGTGGTCGTGGTGATGCGCGTGCTCGTCCTCGGCCTGCAAAAAAGCCGGGTCGATATCCAGCTTGGCGTTCAGATTGAAGCCGCGCAAATCCAGCACCGCGCCCAGCGGCACCTCGCCAAAATGCACCACCTGCTGCGGCGCGCGCGGGTTCATGTGCTTCAGGCGGTGCTGCAGCGCGTCCAGATCCTCGGCGTCGACCAGATCGGCCTTGCTGATGAAGATCTGGTCGGCAAACCCCACCTGGCGCTGGGCTTCCAGGCGGTCGTTGAGCTGCTGGGCGGCGTGCTTGGCGTCCACCAGGGTGATGATGGCGTCGAGCAGGTAGCTTTCGGCGATCTCGTCGTCCATGAAAAAGGTCTGCGCCACCGGGCCGGGATCGGCCAGGCCGGTGGTCTCGATCACCACGCGCTCGAAATCCAGCTCGCCCTTGCGCTTCTTGGCGGCCAGGGTGGCCAGGGTTTCGCGCAGGTCCTCGCGGATCGAGCAGCAGATGCAGCCGTTGCTCATCTGGATGATCTGCTCGTCGGTATCGTTGACCAGGATGTCGTTGTCGATATTCTCCTCACCGAACTCGTTTTCGATGACGGCGATCTTGCGGCCGTGCGCCTCGGTCAGCACGCGCTTGAGCAGCGTGGTCTTGCCCGAGCCGAGGAAGCCGGTCAGGATGGTGGCGGGGATCAGGGACATGGTGCATGTGGGGCGCGGCCGGGTCCACAAGGGCCGGCGGCGCGCGCGCAGGACAAAAAAAGCAGTGTAGTCCCAAGCCGGGCACGGCGCACCTGACCTGGGTTGGGTTCCGCCAACCCACCATAGAACTCCTGAATTGATAGCTACTCAGGATTCACCAACGCCGACCAACGGTCAATTTGATTCAAAACCGCCCGCCCGACGGCGCCGCGCCGACCGGCTCAATCGGGCTTGCGCACCACCACCAGGCCCTTCAGGTACTCGCCCTCGGGAAACGCCAGGCTCATCGGGTGGTCCGGCGCCGCGCCCAGGCGCTGGGCGATGTAGGCGTCCACCCCGGCGTCGGCGCCGGCCGAGGCCACGATCTTGTGGAACAAATCGGCGCTGATGCCGCCCGAGCAGGAAAAGGTGAACAGCTCGCCCCCCGGCGCCAGCAGTTTCAGCGCCAGGCGGTTGATGTCCTTGTAGGCGCGGGCGGCGCGCTCGGCGTGGGCCACGGTGGGCGCCAGCTTGGGCGGATCGAGCACGATGGCGTCGAAGCGCTCGCCGGCCGCCAGCATCTCGCGCAGGGCGGCGTTCACGTCGGCGTCCAGAAAGCGCGCCCGCGCCGGGTCGAACCCGTTGTCGGCCACGTTGGCGCGCGCCAGGGCCAGTGCCGGCGCCGAGGAGTCGATGGAAACCACCTCCCCGGCCACGCCGGCCTCGCGCAGGCCCTGCAGCGCGGCCACGCTGAAGCCGCCGGAATAGCAGTAGCAGTTCAGCACCCGGCCAAAGCCGCGCTGGCGGGCGTGCGCGGCCAGCAGGGCGCGGTTGTCGCGCTGGTCCAGGTAAAAGCCCGTCTTGTGCCCGTGGGCGATGTCCAGGCGCAGGCGCCAGCCGTGCTCGCGCAGTTGCAGCTCGGTCGGCCCTTGGCCGCGCAGCCAGTCGGTGGCCTCGGGCAGGCCCTCCAGCTGGCGCACGGCGGCGTCCGAGCGCTCGTACAGCCGGGTCAGGCCGGTGTGGGCCAGCAGGGCGTCGGCGATCACCGGCTTGAAGCGCTCCACCCCGGCGCTGCCGAATTGCGCCACCAGGGTGTCGCCGTAGCGGTCCACGATCAGGCCGGGCAGGCCGTCGGCCTCGCCGTGGATCAGGCGCCGGCCGTCGCTGTCGATGGCCCACAGGTCACGGGCGCGCAGGGCCCGCGCGCAGGCCGCGGCGATGAACTCGGCGTCGATGCGCTGCCCCTCGTCGAAGCTCCAGGCCCGCACGCGGATGCGCGAGGCCGGGCTGAACGCACCCCAGGCCAGGAACTGCTCGTCGCTGGAGACGACGCGCACCGTCTCGCCCACGTCGCCCCCGCCCTTGGCGATGGCCGACTCGAACACCCAGGGGTGGCGCCGCAACAGGGAACGCTCGCGCCCGGGGCGCAGTCGGATGGTTTTCATGGCGCCGATTGTGCCCACGCCGCCCGGCCCGCCGACGGTGTCCGGTCCGCCTCGCCCGATGGTGAGGCTTTTCACGCGCGGGCCCGAGGCATACACTTCCCCGGCCTTGACACCTTGGAGGGAGCCCACGTGATGAAAAAGATCCGCGCCCTGGTCCTGCTGGCGGCCCTGTCGGCCTTGGCCCTCAACGCCCAGGCCCGCAAGTTCATCCTGGGGGTCAGCGAAGGCACCTCTGGCGGCACCGACCATGCCCGGGTGCTGCTCAAGTACGGCGGCCTGGCCGGCGTCATCGAGCGGGCGCTGGGCGGCGCGCACAGCGTGGACGTGATCTTCGTGCGCGAATTCGCCCAGTTGGAGGAAGGCATGAAGACCGGCCGCCTGGACCTGGTGATGGCCCGCCCCAGCGACTACCCGGCGCGCGGCCTGCGCGACTACGGTTACCACTACGTGGCCAGCGCCAAGCCGGATGGCCAGTGCTTCATCATGGTCGGCAAGGATTCGCCGCTCAAGAAACTGGCCGACATCCGGGGGCAGAAGATCGTCATGCCCGAGAAAGTGGCCTACATGACCAAGCTGTGCACCGCCGAGCTGCGCGACCAGGGTATCGATCTGGCCAAGGAGAAGATCACCTACGTGCGCGAGCAGGAGGCGGTGATGTTCTACGTCAACAACGGCTTCGGCAGCGTGGGCGCGGTGGCCTCGTACTCGGGCGCCTCGCGCAAGTGGCTCAAGGACGGCGGCGTGGTGCTGCACAAGAGCGTGACGCAGCCGTACTTTCCCCTGATCGCCGGCAAGGCCCTGGCACCCGACCAAATCGCCGCGATCCAGAGGGCGCTGACCGGCCTGCCCGGCGCGCCGGAAGGCCCGGAAGTGCTGTCGGCGGTCGGCATCCAGGGCTTTGACACCGGCACCGAGGCCAAGTTGCGCCAGTTGCTCGACTGGCTGGGCTGCACCGGCGACGCCTGCGCCGGCAACAAGAAATAGCCGCGGGCGGCGCGCGCCGGCCTCAGTCTTTTCGCCGCGCACGCGGGTGCGCCGCGTCGTAGGCCTTGGCCAGGTGCTGAAAATCGAGCCGCGTGTAGACCTGGGTGGTGCCGATGTTGGCGTGGCCCAGCAGTTCTTGCACCGCGCGCAAGTCGCCGCTGGACTGCAGCAGATGGCTGGCGAACGAGTGGCGCAGCACGTGCGGGTGCACCGAGGTCGGCAGGCCGGCCAGCCCAGCGCGCCGGCGCAGGCGCTGCCACACCGACTGGGTGGTGAGCCGCGTGCCATGGCGGCCGATGAACAAGGCCTGGGCCGCGTCCGCGTGCGGCACCACCTGCCCGCGCACCGCCAGCCAATCGCCCAGCGCCTGCAGCGCCGCGCGGCCCAGCGGCACGCCGCGGCGCTTGCCACCTTTGCCCTGTACCTGAACGTCGGCGGCCTGCAGGTCGATCCAGCCGCGCCCGGCGCGCAAGGTGGCGTCGCTGGCGGCCATGTCCAGCTGGGTCAGCTCGGCCACGCGCAGGCCGCTGCCGTACAGCAGCTCGACCATGGCCTTGTCGCGCCGGTCGAGCCAGGGGTCGTCGTCCTCGGCGACGAAATCGGCCAGCTGCATGGCCTCGTCCACGCCCAGCGCCTTGGGCAAGGGACGCGGTTGGCGCGGGGCCCGCACGTCCTGCACCGGGTTGGCCGCGATCACGCCGCCACGCCCCAGCCAGCGGTAAAACCCGCGCCAGCCGGACAAAATCAGCGCGATGCCGCGCCCGCTGCGCCCGCCGGCGTGCATCTGCGCCACCCAGCGGCGCACGTGGTGCGGCTGCACGGCCGTCAGCGCCACGCCGGCGGCCGCGGCCTGCGCGGCCAGTTTCTCCAGATCCAGCCGGTACAAGGTGACGGTGCGCTCGGCCAGGCGCTTTTCGGTGTGCACGTGCGTCAGGTAGCGCTCGATCAAAGCCTGATCGGCGGCCGACACGGCGGGCGGTGGGGCCTCTTGCATGCTACTTAATTAATAGCTATTCAGGATAGTTGGACGCCGGCCACCGGCCTGTTTGACCTGAAAACGCGTCAGTCGCGCAGGCGCGACAGCGCCGCGCCGGCCAACTCGCCGATGCGCTCCAGAAAATCGGTGGCCATGCCGGCCTGGTAGCGCTGGCTGTCGGGCGAGGCCAGCAGCAGCAGCCCGAAGGCGGGTGCGGTCGGCGCCGCGCGCAGCGGAATCAGGGTCAGCGAGGCGGCGGCCTGCGGATCGTCCAGCCACTGCACCGCGTCAAAACCCACGTTCACGCCGCAGTACGGCGTGGTCAGCGAGCTGGCCAGGATGCGGATGTCCTCGCTGGCGCCCTGGGCGAAGGGCTCGCCGGCGTAGACCTCGGCCACGTCCCAGACCTTCAGCGCGGCCTGCGGCACGCTGAACTGGGCTTTCATCTCGCTCACCAGCACCGCCGGCAGATCGACCGGACGCGCCACCAGGAACAGCTGGCGCGACCAGCGCTGCAGCTTGTCGCCGATCAGCATGTTCTCGGTGCCGTGGCGCATCATCTCCATCAGGCGCAACTCCAGCACCTTGATCTTCTCGCGCAGCATCTCGGCCTGGCGCTCTTGCAGGCTGACGGCGCGCCCGCCGTGCGGGCTGCTGAGCTGCACGGCACCGAGCAGGTCGGCGTGGCGCTCGAAGAAGTCGGGCGTGTGGATGAGGAACTGGGCGATATCGTCCTCGGTGACGGGAGGCAGGGGTGCGGACATGGCAAATACGGGACAGAAGAGGTGAAATCAGGGCTGTTCGGGCACGTCGATGACGCCCTCGAACACGGTGTCGGCGGGGCCGGTCATGAACACGGAGTCTTGCGCGCCGCCGGCCCAGGCGATCTGCAGGTGGCCGCCACGCGCCTGCAACTCAACCTGTTCGTCGAGCAGGCCCAGGCGAATGCCGGCCACCACGGCGGCGCAGGCGCCGGTGCCGCAGGCCAGGGTTTCGCCGGCGCCGCGCTCGTACACGCGCAGGCGCGCGTGGCCGCGGTCGACGATCTGCAGGAAGCCGGCGTTGACGCGCTCGGGAAAGGCGCGGTGGTGCTCGATCAGCGGGCCGATCTCGGCCACCGGCGCCTGGTCCACGTCGTCGACCAGGGTCACGGCGTGCGGGTTGCCCATGGACAGCACGGCCACCGGCACCGAGGCCAAGGAGGCGCCGGCCAGCTCCAGCGGCCACAGCTCCCAGGCGCCGCTCGGCACCGGCTGGCGGCCGGCGGCGTCGAACGGCACTTCGGGCAGCTCGAACACCGGCGCGCCCATGTCCACGGTGACCAAGCCGTCGGGGCGCTCGGTCAGCTCCAGCACGCCACGCTGAATGCGCACGCGCACCGTGCGCTTGTCGGTCAGGCCGCGCTGGCGCACGTAGCGCAGGAAAGCCCGCGCCCCGTTGCCGCAGTGCCCGACCTCGCCGCCGTCGGCGTTGTGGATCACGTACTCGAAATCCACGTCCGCCGAGGGCGCCGGGCGCACGCTGAGAATCTGGTCCGCGCCCACGCCAAAATGCCGGTCGGCCAGAAACCGGTACTGCGGCGGCGACAGGTTCAGCGGCGCGGCGGTTTCGTCGAGCACGACGAAATCGTTGCCCACGCCCTGCATCTTGGTGAAGCGGATCTGCATGGGCGAATTATCCCTTTATCCTCGACGCTTCACACCACGCGAGCGAGACCCCGCCATGCGCATCCCCGACTGGAGCCCCGCGCTCAAACCGCAGCCCGACGAGCTGGTGGCCGCCATCCGCGCGCGCCGTGGCGGCGAGCTGCTGAACCTGGACAAGGCCCTGCTGTGGAGCGAACCCCTGGCGCGCGGCTGGAACGTGTACCTGAAGGCCGTGCGCACCGAGCTGCCGACCAGCCGCAAACTGCGCGAACTGGCCATCTGCACCGTGGCCCTGCTGACCGGCGCGCACTACGAATACCACCACCACGCGCCCGATTTCCTGGCCGCCGGCGGCACCCCAGCCGAGCTAGATGCGCTGGCCCGCGTGGTGGCCGGCGACGCGCGCCAGCCGACGCAAGAACCCGCGCTCGGCGAGCCGGAGCGCCTGGTCGTCCGCTACGCCGCGCAGATGACGCTGGACGTGCGCGTCGACGAGGCGCTGTTCGAGGCCCTGCGCCAGCACTTCGACAGCACCGGTCTGGTCGAGCTGACCAGCGCCATCGCCACCTACAACATGGTGGCGCGTTTTCTGGTGGCGCTAGGCGTCAACCCCGAGGACGGCTGAGCCGCTTCACGGGCCGGAAAACAAGCCCCCGGCCGCCTGCGGCGGTGCCACGTCCAGGTGGCGGTAGGCGGCCAAGGTGGCGACCCGGCCGCGCGGCGTGCGCTGCAGGTAGCCCTGCTGGATCAGGTAGGGCTCGATCACGTCCTCGATGGTGCCCGGCTCCTCGCCGATGCTGGCGGCGATGTTGTCCAGCCCCACCGGGCCGCCATCGAAGCGGTGGATCACCGCCTCCAGCAGCTTGCGGTCCATCACGTCGAAACCCCGCGGGTCCACGTCGAGCATGGCCAGCGCGTCGTGGGCCGTCTGGCGCGTGATGCGGCCGTCGCCCTTCACGTCGGCGTAGTCGCGCACCCGGCGCAGCAGCCGGTTGGCGATGCGCGGCGTGCCGCGGCTGCGGCGCGCGATCTCGGCCGCGCCCTCGGCGTCGGTCGGCACGTTCAGCAACCCGGCCGAGCGCGTGACGATGCGCGTCAGCTCCTCGGGCGTATAAAACTCGAGCCGCGCCACGATGCCGAAGCGGTCGCGCAGCGGGTTGGTGAGCATGCCGGCGCGGGTGGTGGCGCCGACCAGGGTGAAGGGCTGCACGTCGAGCTTGATCGAGCGCGCCGCCGGCCCCTCGCCGATCATGATGTCGATCTGGTAGTCCTCCAGCGCCGGGTAGAGGATCTCCTCCACCACCGGCGAGAGGCGGTGGATCTCGTCGATGAACAGGACGTCGTTGCGTTCCAGGTTGGTGAGCAGCGCCGCCAGGTCCTTGGGTTTTTCCAGCACCGGGCCGCTGGTCTGGCGCAGGTTCACACCCAGCTCGGCCGCGATGATGTGGCTGAGCGTGGTCTTGCCCAGACCCGGCGGGCCGAACAGCAGCACGTGGTCCATCGCCTCGGCGCGCTTTCTGGCCGCGCCGATGAAGATCTCCAACTGCTCGCGCGCCTTGCCCTGCCCCACGTACTCCTGCAGCAGCTTGGGGCGCAGCGCGCGCTCTTGCGCCTCCTCGCGCGGCGACACCACGGCGCCCGACACCACGCGCGGGCTGGGCTCGGACGGCAGGGAAGACAGGTCGTCGGTGTGGATGGTCATGGGCGTTCAGGGAAAGGCTACTTGGCCAACGCCCGCAACGCCAGCTTGATGCCCTCGCTCACGCCCACCTCGGCCGGCAGGGCCTTGAGGGCGGCGGCGGCTTCGCGGTCGTTGTAGCCCAGGGCCAGCAGGGCTTGCAGGATGTCGTTCTGCGTGTCGTCCACCGGCGTGGCGGCCGGACCCAGGTCGGCGCCCAGCTTGCCCTTGAGCTCCAGCAGCAGGCGTTCGGCCGTCTTCTTGCCGATACCGGGCACCTTCACCAGGCGCCCCGCGGCCTGGGCGGTGACGGCTTGGCCAAGTTCGGCCACGCTCATGCCGGAGAGCACGGCCAGCGCGGTGCGCGGACCGACGCCGCTGATGCGGATCAACTGCCGGAAGGCCTCGCGCTCGGGCGCACTGGCAAAGCCGTACAGCACCTGGGCGTCCTCGCGGACCACGAAATGGGTCAGCAAGGTGACCTGCTCACCCAGCGCCGGCAACTGGTAGAAGGTGCTCATGGGCACGTCCACCTCGTAGCCGACGCCGTGGCAGTCGAGCAGGATCTGCGGGGGATTTTTTTCGGCCAGTTGGCCGGCAAGGCGTCCGATCACGGTGTCTGCAGGTGCGTTGGCGCCCTGCCAGCCCGAGCCGCTCAGCGCGCGATCAGCAGATGATAAATCAAGCCGTAAGGCGCGACCAAAAAGCCGCGGCAGCTACTCAAAAAATAGCAACCGAGCGGTTGCCTTCGGCCCGGCCGAACCCCGTGCTCAGGGCCGCACCAGCCCGCGCCGCGCCGCCTCCAGCGCCGCCTCGGCGCGCGAGGAGACGTTCAGCTTGCGGTAGATCTGCTTGACGTAGTCGGCCACGGTGTGGCGCGACAAGCCCAGCTGGCCGGCGATCTCGGGCAAGGTGTAGCCCTTGGCCACACGCTGCAGGATCTCGGTTTCGCGCGCGTTCAGGGCCACTTCGCCGGGGTCGAAGCGTTCCACGTCGTAGCCGCGCGGCCCGCCGGCGGCGAAGTAGCTCAGCACGCGCCGGGCGATGGGCGAGGACAGCGGCGGTTCGCCCTCGGTGATGCGGCGCAACTGCGCCACCAGGATGTTGCGCGGCTGCTCCTTCAGCAGGTAGCCAAAGGCACCCGCCTGCAGCGCCGGAAACAGGTGCTCGTCGTCGTCGTGGATGGTGACCACCACCGACAGGGCGTTCGGCTGGTGGCTGCGCAGCGCCTGGATGACGGACACGCCCGAGCCGTCGGGCAGGCCGAGGTCGACCAGCGCCAGATCAAATTTCCGTTGCGCCGCCAGGCGGATACCCTCGTCGCAACGGCCAGCGGTGGTGACTTCAGCGTCCGGAAAGGCCCCGTGGGCGGTGGCTTCCAGCCAGCAACGCGTCTCGGGCAAATCCTCCACGATCAAGATAGTTTTCATAGATAGCCCATGCTACTGCCGAAGGGCGGCGCCCAGGCGCCGCTGACCGACATTAAGCGACCTGGCGCGGCAAATGTCACGCCACCGTGGGCGCCACGGCAGCTACTGGGCGGCCGCGCCATCGATCGGCGCGCGCACCCGCAGGCGCAGGCCGCCCTCGGCACCGCGCAGATGCTGGTAGGTACCGCCCAGGCGAAACACCCGGCGCTCGATGCTGGACAAGCGCACCTGCGCGTCCTCCAGCCCCCGCCCATCGTCCTCCACCTCCAGCGTGAGGTGGGTCAGGGTGGCCTCGATCCGGATGGCGCAGCGCGTGCCGCCACTGTGGCGGATCACGTTCGACACCGCCTCGCGCAACACCCGGGTCAGCTGCGAGATGGTGCGCGAGCCGACCAGCCGGACGGGCACCACCGCGTGCGCCCGCCAGTCGGCCCGGATGTTGGCGCCCTCCAGGCGATCGACGGTCTCGGCGCGCCAGTCGGCCAGCAGGTCCTCCAGCGGCGCGGGGTGCGCCTTCATTTCGCGCACCGACAGGCGCATTTCCTGCAGCGCGTCGCGCGCCACCGCCGCGACCCGGTGGGAGCCCACGCTGTCGCTCAGGTGCACCAGGGTCAGCAGCTTGGCCCCGAGGTCGTCGTGCAGGTCGTCGGCGATGCGCTCGCGCTCCTCGCTGGCGCCGCGGTCGTAGGCGTCGCGGGTACGCATCATCTGGTCCACCAGCCGGCTCAGGCGCTCGGCCAGCCGGCGGTCCTGCGTCGAGAACAGGCGCCGGCCATGGTCGCGCCCGCGCAACTCCACCGCCGGCAGACTGACCAGGGCCGGCAGGCGCATCAGCAGCCCATCGTCGAGCACCTGCACACGCTGGACCGCCTTGCCGCCCGGGGGCGCCTCGGCCAGTTGGTTGATGCGGCGCGTGTTGAACATCTCGCCCAGCAGGCGGCGCCAGTGCGCGGCGCGTTCGTGCGCGGGCACGATGCCCAGCGACAGGATTTCGCCGGCGATGACCATCTGGTTCGGCTCGCGGCGCCGGAAGATCACGCGCCACAGCAGCTGACGCAGCGGAAAGTACACCGCCCCGCAGATCACCAGGCTGAGGATCAGGCCCAGCGACTGGTCGTCCAGCAGCATGGTCGTGATCAGCACGTCCATGACCAGCACCGCGCCCACGCCCAGCACCCACATCAGCACGCGCAGCGACCAGGCGTCCAGATCCACCAGCCGGTAGCGCCCAAAGCCCAGCACCAGGCCGACGTAGGTGATCAGGAACAGCCCGTGCGCGTTGCCGTGGTTCAGGGCGCCCATGTTGGGCGCCAGCACGTAGAGCAGGGCGAACAGGCCGGCCCCGCTCCACAGCGACAGGGTGGCCGCGCGCAGCGCCGCGCGCTCCAGCGGCCGCCCGCGCGAGCGCCGCCACTGCCACAGGCCCAGCAGGATCACGCTGATCAGGAACACCAGGGCCTGCAGGTGCAGGCCGTACGCTGGCGAGGGCAGCCACCACTGCGATTCGAGCAGGGTCCACACGGCGAAGACCGGCACGATCAGCAGGAACCAGATCACCTTGATCAAGGGCACCGGGTAGAACATCAGCAGGGCCGTGACGGAAATGCCGAACACCGTGGCGCTGACGTGGTTGGCCACCGACAGCGCATGGAACAGATCTGCCGGCAAGGCTAGGGATGGTGTTCAAAACTCCGCGTTGATCCGGATGGTGTGAACGCGTGAGCGGGGGAACAATTGCGTCATGAAGAAACAAGCCGAACTG
>Ga0209572_1000298_pt1 | contig 88745 bp, 92 predicted proteins | sample EBPBio232012_DNA_FD_185867 | JGI IMG/M metagenome (GOLD analysis project Ga0209572, IMG submission 185867) | Wastewater treatment Type I Accumulibacter community from EBPR Bioreactor in Madison, WI, USA - Reactor 1_1/23/2012_ DNA (SPAdes)... | ecosystem: Engineered > Bioreactor > EBPR >...
AGACCTGGGCCCGCGAAAGGCCCAGGCTGGCTTCCACCGGGGCCATGAACACCGCGAAGCCGTAGAACACGCTGCCCCAGCTGATGAGCTGCAGCAGCGACAGGGTCAACACCAGGGCGCGGGCCGACGGGGGCGAGGTGAGGGCGGTGGCGGGCGGCACGAAGAAACAGACCCAACAAGGCGTCAGTCGGCGTGGATCAATCCTGAGTAGCTATCAAAACAGGAGTTCATCGGCGCTGCCGCGCGAAGGCCTGGAACTCCCAGCTGCGCATGCCCAGCAGCAGGGTGTAGCCGTGCAGCTCGCTGGGCTTGAGCTTCTGGTCGGCCTGGTGCTGCTGGGCGAAATCCTGCGCCACGCGCTGCAGGCGTTCCAGGAACGAGGGCGCCAGCGCCCGGCTGATGCTGCCGTGCACCAGCAGCAGGCCTTCGGCCGGGCCGTCGAAGCCGCCGCTGAAGTAGTCCAGCACCACGTGCTCGCGGAAATACTGCATCACCGGCCCGTGCGGGCGCCAGCGGAAAGTCTTGGCCAGCTTCAGGCGGTAGCGGTTCAGCGGCTTCAGCTCGATGATGCCGATGCGGTCGAGCTGGGCCAGGTACTTGACGACCTCGGCCTCGCTCAGGCGGTAGCTGCTGGTCATCTGCTCCAGCGTCCATTGGCTGAGTACGTTGATGGCCACCAGCAGCAGCTTTTCGTCGGCCACCACGGCGCGCTCCTGATCCACCGTCAGCTCGCGCACCAGCGGCTGGGCGTCGGCCACGCGCCGGGCCAGCTCGGCAAAGTCGAGCTTCAGCGCGCGGCAGATGGCGTCGACGCGCGACAGCGGCATGTCGCCCTTGGCCAGCATGCGCTTGACACTGGATTCGGCCATGTCCAGCTCCCGCGCCAGATCGGCGTAGGTCATCTGGGCGGCTTTCAGCTCTTTCTTGACGGCGGTGATCAGGTCGGCGGTGGTGCTCATGGGCGGTATTAAAGCATCGCCGGAAGATACCTGGCGTGCCATTTGTTTGTTCTGGTGGCAAATTTGGCTACGCGGAGTGGCCCGGGCGCCGACAGTGGGCACACCCACCACCCACCGCCTTCGGGCCGACACCTCATGCGCATGCACAGCCCATTGCTCCGACCCCTTGCCTCGAACGCGCCCGCCACGTGGCGCCTGGCGCGCGCCGAAACCGGGCTGCTGCTGGCCGTGGCGCTGTTCGCCCTGCTGGCCTGGCTGCTGCCGGCCCAGGGCCTGCCCGCCGGCTACCACGACTTCGCCGACCAGCGCGCCTGGGGCCACCTGCCGCACGCCCTCAACGTGCTCAGCAATCTGCCGTTTGCGCTGATGGGCGCCTGGGGCCTGCTGGCCGTGCGGCGCGTGCCGGTGGCGCGCATCGGCGCCACGCGGCGCGCCCTGGCCGGCCTGTTCTTCGCCGGGCTGGTGCTGACGGCGCTGTGTTCGGCCGGCTACCACTGGCACCCGGACGACGCCGGCCTGTGCCTGGACCGCCTGGGCATGGGCCTGGCCTTTGCCGGCCTGCTTGGGTTGGCCGCGGCCGACCGCGTCGCCGCCCGTGCCGGCGTGGCGCTGGCCGCTGGCGTGGCCCTGGCGGCGCCGTGGGCGGCCCTGCTCGCCTGGCAGGCCGGCAACATGACCCCTTGGGCCGTGCTGCAGGTCGGCGGGCTGTGGCTGCTGGCCGCGCTGGCCTGGCGCCGGCCGGTGCCGCGGGCGCTGGGCTTTTCGCTGCTGGGCGTGATCGCGCTGTACGCGCTGGCCAAGGGGCTGGAGCTGGCCGACGCGCCGGTGTGGGCGCTGACCCAGGGCCTGATTTCGGGCCACGGCGCCAAGCACCTGGTGGCGGCGTTGGCCGCCTGGCCCGTGGTGCGCGCGCTGCACCGCGTGGCCGAGGCCGGGCCGGCCGGTGCCGACGCCCGCACAATGCACGACTAAATCACCCTAAAAAATGCCTGCCGCGAGGAGTTTTCCTTCATGAGTCACGACCCGGGCGCTTTGACCGCTGCCTCGTCCTTGCCCGCCACGCCGCCGCCGGCCGCGCCGAACCAGTTCGCCTTGCTGCGCCAGCGCCGGTTCGCGCCGTTTTTCTGGACCCAGTTCGCCGGCGCGGCCAACGACAACCTGTTCAAGTTCGCCTTCACGGTGATGGTCACCTACCAGCTCAGCGTGAGCTGGCTGCCACCGGCCATGGCCGGGCTGGTGATCGGGGCGCTGTTCATCCTGCCGTTTCTGCTGTTTTCGGCCACCTGCGGGCAGATGGCCGACAAGTACGACAAGCGCGCCCTGATCCTGTGGGTCAAGTGGCTGGAAATCGGCATCATGGGGCTGGCCGCGGCGGGTTTTTATGCGCAGAACGTGCCGATCCTGCTGGTCTGCACGTTTCTGATGGGCCTGCACTCCACCATCTTCGGCCCGGTGAAGTTCGCCTACCTGCCGTTTCACCTGAGCGAGCGCGAGCTGACGGGCGGCAACGGCATGGTCGAGATGGGCACCTTCGTGGCCATCCTGCTGGGCAACGTGGTCGGCGGGCTGATGATCGCCGTGCCCGAGGCCGGCGCGCGGCAGGTGGCGCTGGCCTGCGTGGCGCTGGCCGTCGTCGGGCGCCTTTGCGCGCAGCGCATCCCGCCCACCCCGGCCACCGACCCGAGCCTGCGCATCAACTGGAACCCGGTCAGCGAGACCTGGCGCAACCTGAAGCTGGCGCACCAGCAATTGGCGGTGTTCCGCTCGCTGCTGGGCATTTCCTGGATGTGGTTCGTCGGCGCGGTGTTCCTGAGCAACTTTCCGGCCTTCGCCAAGGAAGTGCTGCACGGCAACGAGCAGGTGGCCTCGATGCTGCTGGTGGTGTTCTCGGTCGGCGTGGGCGTGGGCTCCTTGCTGTGCGAACGCCTGTCGCACCGCCACGTCGAAATCGGCCTGGTGCCGCTGGGCGCCATCGGCATGACGGTGTTCGCCATCGATCTGTATTTCGCCACCCACGCGCTGCCGCCGCACGCCGGCTACACGCTGTCGGGCTTTCTGGCCCAGCCCGCGCATTGGCGCCTGATCGTCGATCTGGCCCTGCTCAGCCTGTGCGCGGGCCTGTACAGCGTGCCCATGTACGCGCTGATCCAGATGCGCTCGCAGCCCACGCACCGCGCGCGCATCATTGCCGCCAACAACATCATGAACTCGATCTTCATGATCGCCAGCAGCGTCATCGCCGGCCTGATGCTGAAGGCCGGCATGAGCATTCCGCAGATCTTCCTGGCGCTGGGCTTGGCCAACGCGGTGGTGGCCTGCTACATCTTCCTGCTGGTGCCCGAATACCTGCTGCGCTTCATCGCCTGGATACTGTCGCGCCTGGTGTACCGCTACAAGATCACCGGCGACGAGGCCATTCCGGCCGAAGGCCCGGCAGTGCTGGTGGCCAACCACGTGAGCTTTGTCGACGCCGTGCTGCTGATGGCCGCCAGCCCGCGCCCCATCCGCTTCATCATGGACCACCAGATATTCAAGGTGCCGGTGCTGGGCGCGGTGTTCCGGCTCGCCAAGTGCATCCCGATCGCGCCGCAGAAGGACGACCCCGAAACCTACGAACGCGCCTTTGCCGAGGCCGCCAAGGTGCTGCGCGAAGGGGATCTGCTGGGCATCTTCCCCGAGGGCGGGATCACCCGCGACGGCCAGTTGCAGCCGTTCAGGGGCGGCCTGATGAAGATCCTGGCGCAGGCCGAGGCCGATGGCCTGCGGGTGCCGGTGGTGCCCATGGCCTTGACCAACCTGTGGGGGTCGTACTTCAGCCGCATCGAACGCCAAGGCGCCATGACCCACCCGTTCCGGCGCGGCCTGTTCAGCCGTGTCGGCCTGAACGTGGGGCAACCGGTGGCGGCGACGCAGGTCACCATGGATGGCTTGCGCGAGCGGGTGGCGGCCTTGCTGGGCCCTCGGCCCTGATCAGCAAGGGGCTCCGGCTACCCAAAGTAGCACGCCACGCTGCCAAACTCCCCATAGTCCGCCACCACCGTGTCGCCCGCCGTCACGTCGATGGGGCGGATGAAGGAGCCGGCCAGCACCACTTCGCCAGCGGCCAGTGACACGCCGTGGCGGTGCAGGCGGTTGGCCAGCCAGGCGATGCCGTGCGCCGGGTGGTTCAGCACGCCGGCGGCCAGGCCGGTTTCCTCCACATCGCCGTTCTTGCTGACGATGGCGCCGATGCGGCGCATGTCCAGCTCCAGCAAATTCGGCTTGAAGGGGCGCCCGCCCAACACGATGGCGGCGTTGGCGGCGTTGTCGGAGATGGTGTCGAGCACGGTGCGGGTGCGGCCGGTCTCGGGGTCGGTGCGCTGGATGCGCGCGTCCAGGATTTCCAGCGCCGGCACCACGTAGGCGGTGGCGTCGAGCACGTCGAACAGCGTGCAGTCGGGGCCGGCAAGCGGACGCGCTAGCACGAAGGCCAGTTCGGCTTCCACCCGCAGCTGCAGGAAGCGCGCGGCGGGAATGATCCCGCCGTCGCGGTAGAACATGTCGTCCAGCAGCACACCGAAGTCGGGTTCGTCGATGCGCACCGCGCGCTGCATGGCCTTGGAGGTCAGGCCAATCTTGTGGCCCTTGACCACGCGCCCGGCCTGCCGCTTCAAGTCCATCCAGGCGGCCTGGATGGCGTAGGCGTCGTCCATGGTCATGCCGGGGTGGGCAATGGAGAACTGGCGGCAGGCCACGCGCGTGCGCTCGGCCTGCTCCAGCTGTTCGGCGGCGGCGGCGAGGGCCTGGGGGCTCAGCGTGGTGCTCATGGCTGTTCGGCCTCCACCACGTTGCGCAGCACGCCGACACCGCTGACTTCCACCTCCACCACATCACCCGGCTGCAGAAAGCGCGGCGGATCGAAGCGGATGCCAGCGCCAATCGGCGTGCCGGTGGCGATGATGTCGCCCGGCTGCAGCGGCGCGAAGGTGGACAGGTAGTGCACCAGGTAGGCGAAGTCGAACATCAGGTGGTCGGTGCTGTCGTCCTGCCGGGTCTCGCCGTTGACGCGGGTCTGCACGCGCAGGGTGCCCAGGCCCTCGGGGTACTCGTCAGCGGTGGCCAGCCAGGGGCCGATGGCGCCGGAGTGGTACCAGTTCTTGCCCTGCGTGACGTTGAACTTGGCGTGGTGCACCCAGTCGCGGATGGTGCCTTCGTTCATGCAGGTCAGGCCGGCGACGTGCGCCAGCGCGTGCTCGCGCGGAATGCGCCGCCCAGCCTTGCCGATGACCAGGGCGATCTCGCCTTCGTAGTCGAGCTGTCCGGACTCATGCGGCTGCAGCAGCGCGTGCCCGTGGCCGACGAAGGAGTCGGGCACGCGCATGAAGATGCTCGGGTACTTGGGCAGGTTGCTGCCGTCCTTGTACTCGGCGTTGCGGTGCGCGTAGTTGACGCCGATGCAGAAGATGCGCGGCGGCCGGCGCACCGGCAGATCAAGCTGTACGTCGGCCAGGCGATGGTCGGGTGCGGCGTCCGCGCAGGCCGTGCGGGCACGCGACAGCGCGGCCGGGCCGGCCTGCAGCAGCTCCAGCACGCCGGGCAGATCGGGCAGGCGTCGGCCCAGGTCGATGACGCCCTGGCCGTCGGCGCTGAGGGCGCCCCAGGCCTCGCGGCCCTGATGAGAAAAACTGAGCAGTTTCATGCCGTGGCCTCCACCGTGGCGTCAAAGCCGAAGAACTCGGCGGGGTTGTCCACCAGCACGCGGCGCAGGGTGGTGTCGTCGGGCGCGAAGCGGCGCAGCAAATCGAGCAGGGCGCCTTCGTTGGGCGGCTGCTTGACCGAGACCGGGTGCGGCCAGTCGCTGCCCCACACGCAGCGTTGCGGCGCGGCCTGGAGCAGGCGCTGAGCCAACGGCACCACGTCGTCCCAGGGTTCGCCTTGGTGCGAGAGCTTTTCGGACAAGGACAGCATGACCCAGAAGTTGCCGCGCTCCAGCAACTGCAGCAGGCAGCGCAGGCTGGGGTCGGCATCGCCCGCCGCTGGGTCGGCGCGGCCCATGTGGTCGACCAACACCGGGACGTCGAGGTCGGCGAAGGCCTTCATTTGCTCGGCCACGCCGTTCGGCTCGGGCTGCACCTTGACGTACCAGCCCAGCTCGCGCACGCGGGCCAGGGCGCGGGCCATCTCGGCCGGGCCGAAGCTGATGCCCAGGCCGCCGCGCGTGAAGCGCGCGCCGCGCACGCCGGCGGCGTGCAGCGTGGCCAGGTAGTCGTCGTCGCGCTCCAGCAGCACGGCCGCGTTGGCGCAGCCCAGGTAGCGGCGCGGGCCGTTGCCGTTCAGGCCGGCCAGGGCGTCCAGCACCACCTGGTGGTCGGCGCCGTAGGTGGTGGCTTGCACGATCACGCCGCGCTGGAGGCCCAGGGTGGCGTGCAGGCGCTGGGCCACCTGCCAGGTGGCGGTGGGCATTTCGTAGGCGGCGCCGGGGCGCACGGGGTAGCGTTCGCGCGGGCCGAACACGTGGAACTGGCTGTCGCAGGCCAGCGCCGGCAGCGGCGCGGCGGGTGGGCGCGGGTGGGGGTTGAAAGGCAGGTAGTCCGGCATGGTGGAGAAAATGTCAGGCGATGTAGGCGGTGAACACGCACTCGATGAGCTTGCCCATGTCGAGCTCGGGCGCGTGGATGGCGTGGCGGGCGGGGCGCGTGGCGGGGTCGGGGAACATGGCCAGCCACGGCGCGTTGAGCGCCGGGCGCTGCGTGCGGTCTTTCATCCAGACGGTGACCTTGACCACGTCGCCGGTGTTGCCGCCGGCGGCCTCGACGATGCGGCGCAGGTTGTCCAGCATGTGGTGGCACTGCGCCTCGATGCCCTCGGCCAGTTGGCCGGTGGCGGGGTCGGTGCCCAGCACGCAGCCGCTTTCCACCAGCGGGCCGATGCGGCACGCGGCGGGGATCGGGTTTTTGTGGCTGAAGCCCGCGATGTAGACGGCGCTGCGCCCGGCCGGCGCGGCGCGGCCCAGCGTCACTGCGCCGTGATGTTGGCGGCTTTGATGATCGGAATCCATCGCTTGCTTTCCTTGTCGAGGAACTGGGTGAACTGTTGTGGGGTCATGGCGCGGCCCTCCGCGCCCAGGGCTTCGTAGCGCGCCTGCACCGATTTCTTGGCCAGAATCTTCTGCACCGCCTCGGACAGGCGGGTCACGATGGCCTCTGGTGTGCCCTTGGGCGCCAGGATGCCGGTGAAGGTCTCGGTGCTGAAATCCTTGAAACCCGACTCCTGCAGCGTCGGCACGTTCGGCAGCTGCGGCAGGCGTTGCGGCGAGGTGACGGCCAGGGCGCGCGTGCGGCCCTGCTGGATGAAGGGCAGCGCCACCGACAGCTGATCGAAGTTGAAGTCGACATGGCCGCCCAGCAGGTCGGTGGTGGCTGGCGCGTTGCCCTTGTAGTGCACGGTGGTCCAGTGCAGACCGCTCTCGCGCGTCAGGTACTCACTGACCAGGTGGTTCTGCGTGCCAGCGCCGGGCGAGGCCATGGTCAGCTTGTTGCCGGGTTTCTTGGCGGCGGTGATCAGGTCGGCCAAGGTCTTGTAGGGCGTGCTGGGGTTCACCTGCAGCACCAGGGGCGTGAACGACACCGAGGTGACCGGCGCGAAATCCCTGCGCCAGTCGTACACGTCGCGCCGGAAGATGGTCGGCGAGAACAAAATCGGGCCGTTTGCGCCCATGAAGAAGGTGTAGCCGTCCGGCGCCGATTTGGCGACGAACTCACCCGCGATCATGCCGCCGGCGCCGGGTTTGTTCTCGATCACGAAGGGCTGCTTGAACATCTCCTGCAGTTCCTCGCCGACGATGCGCGCCGCGCCATCGACGTTGCCGCCCGGCGGGTAGGGCAGCACCAGGCGCACCGGCTTGTCGGGCCAGGCGGCGGCGCCCGACTGGGCATGGCCCACGGTGGGCAGACCGATTGAGGCGGTGCAGGCCAGTGCCAGGCACAGGGCTTTGAAATCACGCATGAGGGTTGTCTCCTGAGTCTTCTTGAAGGGCCCTCGCGCAGGGCCGAGGGGATGCCTTGACTGTAGGAATTCGAGGCCATTTCAGGCAAGCCGTGATTCTCGAAAAAGTCCACTATATAAACTTATCACCACCACATCGGGCGCCTTCGTCGCCACAATGCCAGGCATGCAGATCGAACCCACCACCCTCACGCCGGAAGCCACCTACCGCCTGCTCAGCGGCTTGGTGGTGCCGCGTCCGATCGCCTGGATCACCACGCTGTCGCCCTCGGGCGTGCTGAACCTGGCGCCGTTTTCCTGCTTCACCTTCGTGTCCAACAAGCCGCCCCTGCTGGGCGTCAACGTGGGCCGCAAGGCCGGGCGGCGCAAGGACACCGGCGCGCACATCCACCACCGCGGCGAGTACGTGGTGCACATCGGCAACTCCTCGCAACTGAACGCGATCCACGAGAGCAGCGCCGAGCATCCCGAGGACGTCAGCGAAGCCGAACTGCTGGGCCTGGCCACCGCACCCTCCGAGACCGTGGCCGTGCCGCGTCTGGCCGACGCGCCGGTGGCCATGGAATGCCGCCTGTCACAGGTGATTGGCTTCGGCGACACCGGCGCCGAGTTCATCGTCGGCGAGGTCACGCGCTTTCATCTGCGCGACGGGCTGGTGCGCGACGGCAAGGTCGAGACGTTGGAGCTGGATCCGGTCTGCCGCATCGGCGGCCCCAACTACGCCACGCTGGGGCGCATCGTCACCCTGCGGCAGATGAAGCAGACCGCGAAAGCCGCGATGTGAGCGACGGCCGCGCGCCCGACGTTGCGGCGCCCACGGTGGGTGCCCAGGCGGTGCGGCGCGCGCTGGCCGTGCTGCGCATCGTCGCGGCCAGCCAGGAGCAGGGCGCGCGCCTGCTCGACGTGGCCTACGCCACCGGTCTGAACCGCGCCACCGTGCACCGCCTGCTGCAGGTGCTGGTGGAGGAGGGCGCGGTCGAGCAGGACCCGGCCACGCGCCGCTACCTGATCGGTGGCGAGGTCTCGCTGATGGGGCTGGCGCGGGTGGCGCGCTTTCCGATCCGCGGCATGGCGGCGCCGCATCTGCAGGCGCTGAGCGAGACCGAGGGGGAAACCAGCTTCCTGACCATCCGCAACGGCGACGACTCGGTGTGCCTGGCGCGGCACCCGGGCAGCTACGTCATCAAGGTGCTGTCCATCGAGGTCGGTGCGCGCCGGCCCCTGGGCGTGGGCGTCAGCGGCCTGATCCTGCTGGGCCACCTGCCCGAGGACGAGCGCGAGGCCATCCTGCAGCGCAACGCACGCCGCCTGCAATCCCTGCACCTGGACGTGGACGAGCTGCGCCAGCGCGCCAGGCTGGTGCAGCGGCGCGGCCACGCCTTCGCCCCCGCCGGCCTGGTGCGCGGCACGCGTGCGCTGGCCGTGCCGGTGCAGCACCCGGACGGGCGCATGCTGGCCGGCCTGGCCGTCACCGCCATCAAGGACCGCCTGCCCGACGAGCGGGTGCCCCAGCTGGTGCAGGTGATGCAGCGGCACGCGCGCCAGATCGCCGAGCGCTGGGCCGAGCGAAGCCCGCATTCCCGGCGGTACGTGCTCGGGCCCGACGCATAGAGCGAACCGTCATATGAATTCACGGACTGCACACCCAGCGGGTAGTCTGCTTGCTTCGACCGTGACAGTGTTCCGGATTGACAAGAATAGTTCGCCCCAGACCTTAAGTCTGTGCAGAGCTTCCCCGGCGAATACCGTGAGACATAAATGCGATGAATTCCCGGGCTACCTGTTCTCCCGTCAGCGTTCCATCTGCGTGGTACCACTGAGAGATTGATTTAACCGCACCCATGAACCAGAAGACAGCGAGCTTCGGATCACAGGGCGCGATAGAGCCGTCACGAATGCCGTCTTCAACAATTTTTCGCAACTGCAAGTCGAACTTCCTGCGGCGCAACAAAATTTTCTTCTGATCCGCGGGCGCCATGGATGAGAAATCTTGCAGCACTGCCGGCGCTCCCATGTCGTTGGTCAGGTGCGCGACATAGTTTTCGACGAACGCCACGATGCGTCCGTAGCCATCGCTCCTTGACGCGATCGACTCCTGCAAAACTTGATCCCCAATTCGCATGCTCAATTCATGACATTCATAAATCAGCTCTTGCTTATTTCTGAAGTAGTAGTAGAGCGCGGGCTTGGTGACGTTCAATGCGTGCGCGATCTCGTCAAGCGAGACGTTTTGGTACCCGTGGCGACCAAAAGCACGGGCCGCTTCGGCAATGACGGCTTGCTTTTTGAGTTGGTACTGCTCTTCCGAGTCACCCGCAGCGTTGTTCCACTTGGCCGGTTTCCTGGACGCCTTCACGGGGGCTCGAGTTCTTATGTTGGTTTTTGTACTCTTGGCCGTGGTCATGCGTGTTGTTCCTCGCGCTGAATGGGATGACGAAGTACCGAAATGATATCGGACCAGTCAGCGCGGCCAACATTTGCTTACCGTGTCGCAGCGACCTCAGGCGGCCAGGAGGCGTCGTGCAATGATCAGCTTCTGGATATGGCTGGTGCCTTCGTAGATTTTGGTGACTCGCACGTCGCGGTAGTAGCGCTCCACAGGGAAATCGTTGACGTAGCCGTAGCCGCCGTGTACCTGGATGGCGGCTGAGCACACCTGCTCGGCCATTTCGCTGGCATAGAGCTTGGCGATCGAAGCTTCCTTTTCACTGGAAAGACCAGCATCCCTGCGGCGGGCGGCGTAAATCATGTATTGCTCAGCCACCTCGACTTGCATCGCCATGTCCGCAAGGTCAAAGCTGACGGCCTGCAACTCGGCGATGGGCTTGCCATAGGCTTGTCTTTCCTTGGCGTAGCTGATGGCGGAATCCAGGGCCGCTCGCGCCACGCCGATCGCCAGCGCGGCGATGGCAATACGGCCGTCCGACAGCAGGGCCAAGGCCTTGCCATACCCTCGGCCTTCCTCGCCGATCATGTTCGCGGTGGGCACGCGCACATCGGTGAGCTGAATCTGCGCGGTATGCGCGGTGTGCTGTCCAAGCTTATTTTCAACGCGCAGACACTGATATCCGGGGTCCTTGGGATCGACAATGAACAAGCTGAAACGGTTACGTGTGCCAGGAGCGCCGGTGGCCGCCACCACGAAGGCAAAGCCGGCCTCGCTGCCGTTGGAGATCCATTGCTTGCTGCCATTGAGTACGTAATGATCGCCATCACGCCGTGCAGTGGTCTGGATGGCTGCGGTGTCCGAGCCTGCGTGTGGCTCTGACAGCAAGAACGCGCCGATATGTCGGCCACTTGCCAGATCCGGCATGTACTGGCTGATCTGTGCCTGCGTGCCGTGGGAGCGCAACACATGGGCTGCCGAGTTGTGGACGTGCGCCAAGGTGGCAAAGCCGCCGTCTGCCGCAGCAAACTCCTCGATAGCCAGGCAGTACTCCAGGTAGGACAGGTTGGATCCGCCGTGCTCCTGAGGCGCCAGCATCCCCATGAAACCCAGTTCGGCCACGGCCTCGATTTCGCGATGCGGCCAGGCGCTGGTTCGGTCACGCTCGGCGGCCGTGGTGGCGATCACCTCGACCGCCACCTTGCGGGCCGATTCTCGGATCAGAGTTTCTTGCTCGCTCAGAAAGGGGTTGGATACGTTACTCATTTTTTACTCATTGGTGGTTGGTGTGTAGGGACCGAATTGGCTCAGCCCAGCCAGCGTTTGCGCCGGCGATAGTGCTTCATGTCGCGGAAGCTCTTGCGCTCGCCCTCTACGGTCAAGCCCAGATAGAACTCGCGCACGTCCTCGTTGCTTTTCAGACTGCTGGACGGGCCTTCGAGCACGATGCGCCCACTTTCCATGACGTAGCCGTAGTCGGCCAGTTCGAGAGCAACACGCGTGTTCTGTTCGACGATCAGCAGCGTCACGCCGCTGGCCTTGAGTTCGCGCAGCAGGCCGTAGACTTCCTCGACCATGAGTGGCGCGAGGCCCAAGGAGGGCTCGTCGATCATGATCAGCTTGGGCCGGGCCACCATGGCGCGCGCGATAACCAGCATCTGCTGCTCGCCGCCCGAGAGGTAACCAGCCGTTCGGTGGCGCAGGGCTGCCAGCCGCTTGATACGGCCATACACCTCATCGAGCATTCGGCGTGCCTCACGGGTGTCCTGCATGTGACCGCCGACGATCAGATTTTGCTCGACGGTCATGTGCCGCAGGACCTTGCGGCCTTCCATGACGTGCATCAGGCCCCTGCGCACCACATCGACCGGATTTGCGCTTGTGATATCCACGCCATCGAAGACGACATTCCCCGACGTGACCCGGCCATCCTCGGTGCGAATCAGGTTGGAGATGGCCTTGAGCGTGGTGCTCTTGCCAGCCCCGTTTGCTCCGAGCAGTGTCACGCATTGGCCCTGAGGTACCCGAGCGGTGATGCCTTTGACGGCAAGAATGACGTCGCTGTACAGCACCTCGGCATTGTTGAGTTCAAGCACGGCTGGCTCCTGTCGATGGGGCGGGGGCGTTACCGAAATGACGCCCGCGCTGCGTTGCAATCACCATTTGTTGAGGACGGGAACCGGAACATTCTGTTCAATCGTTCGGTACTTTCCCTTCTCGACAGTGCCAATGTTCACGGTCATGCCCGAAGTAGGGAACGGTGCGTCGTTGTTGAACTTGATGTTCGGCAGCACACCGAAGCTGCGCTCGCTCGGGAAGCTTGCCGTCAGCAGCGCGGTGCGGACATCGTTGCCGGTCAGGGCGCTCGGCCCTTTGGCCTTTGTGGCGTACTCGACAGCGCGCGCGACGATCAATCCCTGGCTCAAACCCATGACGCAGTTTGAGTTGAAGTTGGCTTGCAGCTTGTACTGGGAACGGAGCTTTTCAAAGAAGGTTTTTGCAGGCGTGTCGTCTTCGGTTGCCATGGCCATGCCGTAAACCTCGTAGTTGCCTTCCATCTGGTTCAGACCACCCAATGCCTTGCCGGACGCGACCAGACCGTTGTGGGCGCTCACGACAATCGGAACATTCGTCTTGCCCAGGCTCTGCAACGCGCGTCGCGTGGCCACTACCGACGCCGTATTGTTGAACACCTGAAGCACCGTCGCGCCTTTTCGCAGTAGGCGGTTGACCTGCTGCGTCAGGTCGGTCGGTTGTGCTTCCGTGTAGATGGTCTCCACGACCTCTACGACCGTTGGGTTGTCTTTGGCGAACTTCTCGACGCCCTTGTGTATGTCCACATAGGCTGGTGATACCTCGGAAGAAATCAGACCCAGCTTGACTGGGGCCTTCCCGCCAGACTTCTTCTGCATCCATGTGTAGAACGCCGCGGCTTCGTGCGGGTAGGTGGCGCGCATGTTGAACACCCAGTTGTCGCCCTTCCAGGCAAAACCGTAGCCGGCGGTGGCCAAAATCAGTGGCACCTTGTCGTTGGGAAGCCGTTGCTGCAGTGCGTTCGTATCTGGGCCACCCACGCCGAAGATAGCGACCGGGTTCAGTTCTGACTTGATGCCCGGCCAGAGGCTGGCCACCTGGGCCACGTCGTAGCGGGTGTCGTAATCTTTGACATTGAGTGATACCCCAGCCGTCTTGCCGACCTCGTCGTTCCACCAGTCCAGCACGCCTCGACGGCATGCGGTCATGTCTTTCATGATGTCGGCGTATGGGCCTGTGAAATCGGCCAGGCCGGCGACGTTGTAGGTCACCTGTGCATGCAGTGGCCCGCTCACGCACAGTGTGCCGAGCAGCAGGCTGCCAACACCCAGTGTTTTTTGGGTTTGGGATTTTTTCAGAGTTTTCATGAGTGTCTCCTGGGTAGTCAGGTTCTAAAAAGAGGCGGAACCAATTGCTCGAACAAGTGGCTCCCGCCCACCGGCATCAGTACGGATAAGGCCACATGCGGTACGACCGCTTCATGATGTTCCAGCGGTGCATCAGTCCACGCGGCTCGAAGATCAGAAAGCCTGCGATGACGCCACCCAGAAATATGTTCATGGAGGCGAAAACGATGTCACCGCTGAGGAAAGAGAATTTTTCGACCAAGGTCGGTCCCACGCTGGTGATCCATTCCTGTGCGAAGCGGATGACCACGACGCCGATCACGGCCCCAGTGACCGAGCCCATTCCTCCGACAATGATCATGGCGATGAACCAGATCGAATGGATCAGCGTGAACTGGTCGATGGAGACGAACCGAACGTAGTAGGCCCACAAGCCACCGCCAATGCCCGCATAGAACGCACCTACCAGGAACGCCAGCGCCTTTGTGCGAACCACGTTGATGCCCATCATTCCGGAGGCCACATCGTCGTCGCGCACCGCGGCAAAAATCCGCCCGTGCCGGCTTCGGGCAATGCCGTAGGCCCCAGCAATCATCACCAGCGTGACCACAAGGGACAGGTAGTAGATACGTGTGTCGGTGTTGAAGGTGAAACCAAACAGGCTTGCCGGATCAAGAGTCAAACCGTTCGATCCTCCGAACCACTTCTGGGGCAACGTCAAGATCAGGAAGTGAAAGAGGATTTGCGCGGCTATCGTGGTCAAGGCGAGGTAGAAGCCCTTGATGCGTACCGCCGTCAGTCCAAACACCAGGCCGAACAGCGCGGCGAACACGCCGGCCGCGGGCAGAGCCGCCCAGAACGGCCAATGGGCCTTGCTTGCCAGCAACGCGGCGGCGTAGGCCCCCACGCCCATGAAGGCCGCCTGACCGATATTGATCTGTCCCGCCAGCCCGGTGTTGATTTGCAGCCCCATGACCACGACGACGGTGATCATCATGGACGTCACCACCGCGACGGTGCGGACGTCTGTGAGCAGCGGCAACCCGAACAACACCAGGATGAACAAGACCAGTGCGATGCCCTGTTTGCGGGTTCGAATCAGGGCCTGGTCCCTGACGAACGAAGTTGCGAATACACCTGCGGGATCCATGCTCATACCCTCTCAATGGTTTTCCAGCCGAACATGCCGGTTGGGCGGATCAACAACATCAACAACATCACGATGAAGGGGAATACAGAGCCTATGGCTCCGCCCACCAACGGATCGAGATAGGCCGATGCCAAACTCTGAACGACACCTATCAAGACCCCTGCGAGCAGCAGGCCCGCTAGGGACTCCAGGCCAGCGAGCAAGGCCACGGGCAGGGCGGCAAGGCCGATGTCGGAACTCATCATGTTGATGGACCGCCCGCTCAGGTGCACGATCGCCCCGAGCGTCGAAAGCACGGACCCCAGGACCCAGGCGATAGCGATGGAGTGCTGTACCGAAATCCCCATGGACATGGACACTTGGTGGTCCTCTGCCACTGCGGTCATGGTCAAGCCGGCCCGCGTGCGGTTGAAGTACCAGGACAAGCCCAGGCCAATCGCGATGGTCAGCAAGCCACCGTAGAGCAGCGTGCGCGAGACGATGAGGTCGCCCCATATCAGAGGCTCGATGGGAAAGATGATGGGGAACGCGCGCACCTGCGGGCCGAACAGCACCAACACCACGCCACGGATCAGAATCAGTAGGCCGATCGTCACCATCACCATGGAAAACACCGATTCCCCAACGAGTCGGGCGAAGAAGACTCGCTCGATCAGCAAACCGAAGATCGCCGCGCTGAGAAAGGCCACGGGCAGCCCCAGCCACAGAGGCATGCCCATCTGGATGACGGTCCACCACACCATGTAGCCACCGAACACCACCAGCTCACCTTGTGCAAAGTTGAAGACCTTGGATGCCCGGTAGATCACCACGAATCCCATGGCGATCAACGCGTACAGCAAACCAGAAAGAACCCCGTTGATCAGGTAATTGAGAAAATCGACCATCAGAAACTCCTGACCGAGGTGACGTCGGATTGAACTGCCTGGGCGTCCCCTGCGTCGTGCAGGAACACCGTGACCTTGAAGTTGCTTTGGCGGCCATCCTGGTAGGTCACCGGGATATCCAGCTCAACGGAGCTGGACCCGTCGTACAGACCTTCGATGAGCGCGTTGTAGCGCTGCGCCAGGAACTCTCGGCGCAGCTTTCGGGAGCGAGTCAGCTCGCCCTCGTCGGGGTCGAGTTCCTTCGGAAAGTTGGCAAACCGTCGCACGCGGGCATGCGCAGGTAAGAACTGGTTGACGCGGTCGATTTCCTTGCCGATCAGCTCGGCAATCTCTGGACGCTGCGACAGGTCGGTGAACGTGGAAAAGCCGATGCGCTTTTCTTCGGCCCATCGCGAGAGCACCGACATATCGATATTGATCAAGGCGGCCACGAACGCGCGCGCCTCGTCTCCCACGGTCATGATGTCCTTGATGAATGGGCTGAAGCGCAACCTGGTCTCGACGAACTGAGGCGGAAAGGTCTCGCCACCGCGCAGCCGCTTCAGGTCGGACAGTCGCTCCAGGAACACCAACTCACCGAGATCTGTTTGCGTGACCGCATCGCCGGTCTGGTACCAACCGTCCTGAACTTTGGATTCAACTGAGTCATCGCGACGGTAATAGCCGAGAAATGGACTGCCGCCACGAATCTGCAGTTCACCATCCGGGCTGACGCGCCACTCCAATGAAGGGCCCGCTTCGCGATGGCCGCACATCCAGGTGCCCACGGTCTCCAGGTCGAAGCGATCGCCCTGGTGACAAGTCAATAGGCCGATCTCGGTGGAGCCGTAGATGTTGCGCAGGGGAATCCCCATGGCGTGGAACATACGGAACACGTCTGGTGCCATCGTGGCCCCGCCGCAGCTGGCAACGCGCAACCGGGTCAAGCCCAACTGGTCTCGCAGAGGGTGCAGCACGAGGGCATCGGCCAAGGGGTGTAGCAGGCGGTCCAGCCAATGCACGGGTTTGCCGTCCAGCCGCGCCACCTTGACGGAATGCCCGATGCGCAGCCCCCATTTGTAAATGCCCCTCCGAATCGGGCCGGCATCCAGCATGTGCGCCTGTACGGACGACGCCATGCTCTCCCATTGGCGCGGCGCGAAGGTCATGACTTCAACCGCGAGTTCCCGGATGTTGGACAGGACCTGCTCCGGACCTTCGGGGAAATTCACCACCATCGGCAGTGCCAATCCCAGCGTGATGCCGAAGAATTGTTCAGTGGCCCATGCCGGAGCGATGTAGCTCAAGTACTCCCCGCCCGGGTGCACATCGGTTGCACTGGCCAGGCGCTGCGCGTTGTCGATCAACGAGCGGTGGGTGAGGATCACGCCCTTGGGCTTGCCCGTGGTCCCCGACGTGTACGACAGCACCGCGATGTCGTCAGGTGTTCCTGCGTCGACGAACCGGTCGTACAGCGACGAGTTGTCGCGGTCGATCTGTGCGCCGAGTTCCTGGACCGAGATCAACGTGTGCAGGAGTGGCTGCTGGTACGACCACATTCCAGTGTCGTCCCAGTAGACGATGGCACGCAGGCCAGGCAGTTGGTCCTGCACCTCCAGACCCTTGTCCACTTGTTCCTGGTCTTGCGCGAACATGCACACGGCTTGGCCATCCGACATCAGGTACTGCACCTCGTCGGCCGTCAGATCCGGGTACATGGATATAACCTTGCAACCCAGGGCATGAGCAGCAAACTCGGCCCAGTAATGCTGAGGTTCGTTTTCGCCGATGAGCGCGATGGTCTCTCCCCTACGGATGCCCATGGCGTGAAGGCCGAGGGCGATTTGACGCACCTGACGTTGCACATCTTGAAAACTAAACTCTCGCCAGATCCCACGCACCTTATGGCGCTGTGAAAGCCGGTGGGGGGTATCCGTCGCATGCTGGCGAAGCAGCTGAGGCAGCGTGGCCATGCGGAGCTCATTCATTGCGAATCCTCCCCGAGGTAGGCCTTGAGGACTTCCGGATTGGCCTGGATTTGCTTGGGTGAACCTTCGGCGATCTTGCGGCCGAAGTCGAGTACGGCGATCCGGTCCGCGAGATCCATGACCACGCCCATGTCGTGCTCGACAAGAACGATGGGAATCTTCTTGGCCTCCCGCACGTCGAGAATGAAGCGCGCAAGGTCCTCCTTCTCCTCGGTATTCATGCCCGCCATGGGTTCATCCATGAGGAGGATGCTGGGATCCTGAGCCAGCGCGCGACCCAGATCGACGCGCTTGCGAAGCCCGTAGCCAAGGCTTCCAACCTGGGCGTGTCGTATGGCTTCGATCTCCAGGAATTCGATGATCTGTTCCACAACCTCTCGGTGTTGGACCTCTTCGCGTCGAGACGCGCCGAAGTGCAAGAAGGACTGCATCAGGTTGGTTCGCATGTGCATGTGGCGACCCACCATCAGGTTCTCGATGACGGTCATGCCCGAGAAGATGTGCGTGCCTTGGAAGGTGCGAGCCAAACCTTGGGCCGCCACTTCGTGCGTGGCCATATGGCGAATGCTTCCGGAAGTGATCTTGATGTCGCCCGAGCTGGGGCGATAGAAGCCGCTCAAGCAGTTCATCAACGACGATTTGCCAGCCCCGTTGGGGCCGATCACCGCCAGAAGCTCGTCTTTCCGGACGTCGACGGATACGTTGTTGAGCGCGACGATCCCCCCGAACTTCAAGAGCAGGTTGCTGGCAGACAGCACGACATCGTTGCGGGTTTCCCGGTTTTCAGCACTCATGGGTGGGGCCTCCTGATGAGCGTTCTGGCGTTGAGGTGCGACACGCATCGCGGTCCGGACTGTCGATGAGCGTGTAGGGCACGGCGAACTTCAACGGAACCCGCCGTCCAGGCTGAGGGTGGTGGCGTTCAGGTACGGGTTGTCGATCACGTGCTGAACCATCGAGGCGAACTCCTCGGGGCGACCCATACGGCGGGGGAAAAGTAGCGAATGGTCCAACATGCGTTCAGCCACCTTTGCAGGCATGTCCGCCGACATGCCCGTCTCGAACAGACCTGGCGCGATAGTGACCACACGTATACCGTGCGACGCCAGGTCGCGCGCCACCGGTAGCGTCAGACCCATGACCGCGGCCTTGCTGGCGCTGTAGGCGGCTTGGCCCATCTGTCCTTGCCACGCGGCACCTGAGGAGGTGTTCACGATGACGCCGCGCTCGCCGTCGGCGTTGGCCTCGTTGCGGGACATGGCGAGTGATGCGTGGCGGATGACGTTGAACGTGCCCGTCAGGTTGACGGCGATCACCTGATTCCACAGCGCCAGCGGGAAAACCTCGCTCTTGGACAATGTCTTGCAGGGACCGAGAATGCCGGCGCAATTGATGGCCACATGGAGTGCGCCGAAGGCCTCCTGCGCGAGGTTCACGGCAGCTTGCACGTCGCTCTCGTCCGATACATCGACTTTCCGGGCGCGGACCGCAGAGCCGAGCGATGACACGCTCTGGTTCAGGCGACTCTCGTTCAGATCGACCGCCACCACGCGCGCTCCCGCTTTCACCAGGGCCTGGGTGGTGGCTAAGCCCAGCCCGGAACCCGCGCCAGTGACCAGGGCAACTGCGTTGTTGATGTTCATGGTGTGTCCTTTTTCTCTTAGGTAATCAGCGCTCGAGGATGGTGATGCAGGCCACGGCTTCTTCGATGCCTTCCAGGCCGCCGCCGTTTTCCGCAAGCGCCAGGCGTGCGCCGGCGACCTGACGCTGGCCCGCTTCGCCGCGCAGTTGCGCGACCAGTTCGTATATCTGCGCTAACCCCGTGGCGCCGACCGGATGGCCTTTCGACTCGAGGCCGCCCGAAGGGTTGATTGGGATCCGGCCACCAAGCTGAGTCTCTCCACGTTCAGCGATCACACCGCCCAGGCCGAAGTCACAGAACCCCAAGTTCTCGGACTGAATAATCTCGCCCATCGCGGTTGCGTCATGCACCTCGGCGACCGAGATGTCGCCGGGCCCCACCCCTGCAAGTTCATAGGCTCTGCGGGCCGCAAGCGCCGTGCAATGCAGCGCGGGCTCGTCTTCCCGGCGGTTTGAGCCGCTCTGCACCAGCGCTGCTCGCACTCGGATGGCGCGCTTCTCGTCGATCCCCAGTCGTCTCAAGGCAGGTCGCGTGCATACGATGGTTGCGGCGGCGCCATCCGACACCGGAGAACACATGGGTAAGGTCAGGGGAAAGGTAATGGGTGGGGCGTTGAGGATCTCCTCGATCGTGTAGCCCACCTGGTATTGCGAAAGCGGGTTGTGCACCGAGTGGTTGTGGTTCTTCGCGGCCACGGCTGCCAGCTGCCGCTGCGTGGTTCCGAACGTGCGCATGTGCGAGCGAGCGAAGGCAGCATAGACGTCCATGAAGACGCTGTAGGGCTTTGGCGAGGTCGATTCCGGTGGCACGTCCACATCCCGGCCCAGCGTCATCAGGGCTTCGCGGATCTCTGGTGCGCGGGAGAGATCCCAAGCGCTATCGAAAACAGAAAACATCCGCTGCTTGTCGGTCGAGAACATCTTCTCGGCTCCGACCGCCAGGGCCACGTCGCCGACCCCAGCGCGAACGTGATTGCAAGCCAATACGAAGGCGGACGACCCGCTGGCGCAGGCGTTCTCGACGTTGACCACCGGAATGCGTTCAATGCCCATAGCACGCAGGGCGATCTGTCCGCGAATCATGTGCTGGCCTTCCATGTGGCCTTGCGAGGTGTTTCCGAAGAAGGCTCCCGTCAGGTCTTCCTTCTTGAGGCCGGCATCGGTCAGGGCTGCAGAGGTCGCTTCATGGGTCAAGGTTTTCAGGCTCTTGTCCAAATGACGACCGAAAGCCGTCATGCCGACGCCCACTACATAAATGTCTTCCATTGCATTTCTCCTTGTGCGTTGGCACCAATTTCAGATCGGATCACCGGGACCGCATTCACCGCGGAGTCGGCGTGGGGGAAAGGGGGTGAAGCCGTAGCCCGCGGGCAGTTTCGATATCGCCCTGGTCGGTGACGGTGTAGAGGCCCCGGGCCAGGTTGTGAGGATGTCGAGCGGCCTCCGCTAAATTGAGCACGGGGGCGAAGCAGGCGTCTGTTCCCTCAAGAACGCCAACCCAGAAATCACGGGGTTGGGATTCGAACGCCTCGGCGATGCGTGACTTGATCGCGGACCACCGAGATCGGTCCATCTGATGGCCCGGATCGAGGTCCGTGAGCCCGAGAAGGTCGAGCAACACCTGGTAGAACTTCGGCTCGATGGCCCCAATCGTGATGTAGCGCCCATCGGCACAACGGTAGCGGTCGTAGAACGGCGAGTCGTGAAAGATGCTGGGGGCAGGGCTTTCGAGTTCGCCGCCGCGTCGGACCAACTGCACCAGCGGGGACAGCATGGCCAGCACATCCACGATGGCGGCGTCCACGACGCAGCCTTCGGCTCTGTTGCGAGCCGAAAGGAGCCCGCTGACCATGCCCAGCGTCAAACCCAGCGCGCCCACGGCATCGCCCAGGACCGTGGGCGGAGTCATCGGTGGGTGGCCTGGACGCTCGGTCAAGGACATCAGACCTGTCAGCGCCACGTAGTTGATGTCGTGGCCAGCGGCTGATGCCAAAGGCCCGTCCTGACCCCAACCGGTCATGCGGCCATACACCAGACGCGGATTGATCCGCGCGCAATCCGCTGGGCCCAGTCCGAGCCGCTCCATCACGCCGGGGCGATTGCCCTCGATCAAGCCGTCGCTCCGACCGATCAGATCGAGGGCTTGTTGACGATCAGTCGACACCTTCAGGTCAAGGACGACGTGGCGCTTGTTGCGGTGAAGGGTGCCGTTGATGCCCGAGGTCAGGCTGTCGGGTAGTGCGCCCTTTCCGGGGCGACTGATAAGGACTACTTCGGCGCCCAGTTGTGCCAGGAGCAAACCCGCCAGAGGACCCGGACCAATGCCTTCGAATTCGACGATCCGCGTGTCGGCAAGAGGTTTCACAAGAGGTTGGTCTTTCACGTTGGTATGGTTCTTTTCAATGTCAGTTTTACTGTAAAGTAAAAAAAGTTACTTAAAAATAAGGGAAAACACCAGGCATCTTCTTTCGTACTGAAGCGGCAGAATTGAAGCGACTGTTTCATGCTCTAAGAAAGGAAAGCTATGTCAAACCCGGTGGTCGTGACCGAGATCCGAAATCGTGCGATGTGGATCCGTCTGAACCGACCTGAAGCAATGAATTCGCTGAACCCGCAGGTCCTTCGCGAGCTGGACCTGGCGCTAGATGAGGCGCAGCGCAACGCAGAAGTCGTGTGTGTCGTGCTGACGGGGACCGGGCGAGCCTTTTGCGCAGGAGCCGATCTCAAGCACGTGCGGTCCGAGTTCGATGCGGTCGGATCCCGAGACTTTCTTGGTGAGGTGGAGAGGGTCTTTAACCGTCTGGAGCGTCTGCCCAAACCCGTGATCGCGGCGCTGAACGGGATCACGCTTGCTGGAGGCCTGGAGCTGTTGCTGTGCTGCGATCTGGTGGTCGCCGCGGCCAGCGCGGTCGTCGGTGATGCCCACGCCAACTACGGCCTTTTGCCTGGCGGTGGAAGTTCGGTCCGTCTGCCAAGGGTGATCGGAAGCACGCGCGCGAAGTACCTGTTGTTCACCGGGGACTCTCTTCCCGCGGCCGAGATGCAGGCCGCTGGCCTGATCAATCAGGTGGTCGACGATCCCTTGCTGGAAGACGCTTGTCAGGCAATCGCCGACAAGATGGCCACCAAGAGTCCACTGGGTCTACGCAGGATGAAAGCGCTTGTCGACGACGGCATGGACCAACCTAAGGACACGGCACTTCGCTTGGAGTTGCTGGCCTGCGAGGTGCATGCCATGAGCGACGATCAGCGGGAAGGGCTGGCCGCGTTTCAAGAAAAGCGTGTGCCGCGATTTGCTGGCCGATGAGTCTTCTTAATACCATGGTGAATACAACTCACGATGATCGCTTCGCGGCGCTGAGAGCCGTGCAGTGCGTGGCCTACCAGCAGGCCACGGCAATAAGAGGCATCTTTGATCGAGCGGGCCTGAAACCCGAAGACCTCCGCAGTGTGCGTGATCTGTCGTCCTTGCCAGTGACCAGCAAGGACGAACTGTTGTCGCTGCAGCGCAGGGACCCGCCGTTTGGCGGATTCCTCGCCGGAGATGGGCTTTCAATGTCAAGGATTTTTGTTTCACCCGGGCCCATCTACGAACCACAGTTTGCGCATGACCGAGATGGACTCGGGTTTTCGCGCGTGTTTCAGCAAGCTGGGGTTGGTGCCGGTGACCGCGTCTTGAATACGTGGTCTTACCACCAGGTGCCGGCTGGGTTGTTGCTGGAAGCTGGGTTGCTGGCCTGCGGCGCGACGGTGATACCCAGCGGACCGGGCGGAACCGAGCAGCAGGCACGCCTGGTGCTTGAATTGGGTGTGACCTGCGTTTGCGCCTCGACCAGCTTCTTCATGGCGCTGGTGGCTGCCCTGGAGGAACAAGGCCACCAATTGCCTTCCGCGTGGCGTGTGAAGACAGCTTTACTGGGCGGCGAGATGGGCGATTGGATGGCCAAGCGCAGATCGCTGGAAGACCAGTACAAGATTCGGACGGTTTCCGCGTACGCCACCGGCGATTTCGGCGTGATCGGCTACGAAGAATCTGGTGTGGATGGCTACGTCATCCAGCCCCAGCGCATGGTGCAGATATGCGATCCGCAGTCGGGAGCCCCATTGCCGCTGGGCCAGGCTGGGGAGATCGTGGTGACCACGCTTGAGCGCGGTTGGCCGCTCATCCGCTTCGGCACCGGCGATGTTGCGGTGGGCCTGGCGGAAACCTCGGACGGGATGGTGGGACGTATCAGTCAACTGTGCGGAAGAGTTGGGCAAGGCGTCAAGGTGCGCGAGATATTCGTTTACCCGAGAAACATCGAGGAGGTGCTCGCGCGCGTCCCCGCCATCGAAAGAGCGCAAGTCGTTGTGGGCACGACCGATCACAAGGACGTGGTGCTCGTGCGAGGCGTTCTGCGGAGGGGACATCCCCCGGAGAGTGCCGCCAACGAGCTGCGGGATCGGTTCAAGCAGGTGACGCGAGTCAAGGTGGATGCGATCGATTGGGTCGATGCCAGCGATTTGCTACCCGAGGCCGCCGTTTTGGTAAACAACAAGCAATCGTGAGGACGGCCGGTCTGCCGATCGCTGGTTGCGTTCAACCGGTGTGGTCGCAGGTTGTATTTGCTGGTGACCGTTGCCGCGCCTCGCGGCATTTCGTTGCGACGGTCTGGGCGCCACGGTCGAGTGATTCCATTTCTAATTCAATAGTGCATCAATAATCCAAGGCCAAGCGACGATGGATTGGATGCGCGGATGATCGGCCTCGAAGTCGCGTAGCGCGATCTCCAGATGGTCTTCCAATGCATCAAGGCTGTCGAAGACGCGGTTATGGAATCGCTTCTCGCGTAGCTCGTCCCACACATGTTCCACCGGGTTGAGCTCAGGCGCATAGGGCGGCAAGCTCAGCAGGCGCATGTTGGGCGGGGGGCGAAGCTCGGCGCCGACGTGCCAGCCTGCACCATCGAGCACCATCAGGATGCGCTTGTCGCTGTGGCGCTGGCCCACCTCGTCCAGGAACAACTGCATGCAGTGGGTGTTCACGTGCGGCAGGATCAGCGAGTCGAGTTCGCCGCTGACGACATCCACAGCAGCGTAGGCATAGGTGTACTCGTGGGTCAGCATGGCCTGGCACAGCGGGCGCACTGGCCGCGGCGCCCAGCAGCGGCGCACGTCGTTGATGCGCCCGAAGCGGGCCTCGTCCTGGAACATCAGCTTGATCGGTCCTTGGGCGAGCGCCGGATCGAACTCGGCGAGGACTTGGGCGATTCGCTGGGGGAGTTTTTTTCCACTCCTGTTGAGCCTGCGGGTCGCTTTGCGGGTGGCGCTTGTCCGGGGCCAGCTTGCGCCAGCCGTGGCGGTGCAGCAGGTTGTAGACCGAGGACAGTGCCATCGGGCGGCCCAGGGCCGCCTCCAACTCGGACTTGATCTGGCCCACCACCAGGATGCCGCCGGTGCGGGCGCGCTCCAGGAACGGGGCCAGCACGTCGCGCTCTTGCTCGGGCGTCATGTTCTGGCGCCGGCGCCCGCCGCGCGCCTGGCGCTGGCCATCGCCCACGATCTCGCCGGACAGAAAGCGATTGCGCAAGCGGCAGGTCCACACCACCGAGCGGCCAATGGCACGCGCCGTCTGCTCCAGACTCAGTCCGTAGTCCAGCGGCAGCACTACGGCTTGCGCCTGGCGCAACTGCTCAACCGTTTGTGCCTGAGCAAGCACTTCACGCGCACACTCCAGGTTGTCCGCACCTCGCGCCGGTCTGCTCATGTCCACCTCCTTCAGAGAAGTTTGAAGTGAACATTATTTATCTATTGAAGTAGAAATGGAATGACACCCACGGTAAGTAGCTGACTCAAGCCCGACGCCGGCCTACACGCCCGACGGCACCTTCAGCCGCTGCACCAGAAAATCGACCATCACCCGCACCTTGGCCGGCACGTGGCCGCCGGCCGGCCAGACGGCGTGTACGCCGCCCAGCTCGTGCGCCGGGTGGTCCAGCGTCAGGGCCTGCAACTGGCCGCGCGCAAGGGCTTCGCCGACGATGAAGCCGGGTTGGTAAATCAGACCCTGGCCGCCCAGGGCGGCGGCCAGCAGAGCGTCGCCGTGGTTGGTGCGCAGGTTGCCCCGCACCTTCTGCTTCACCCGCCCGTCCTTGCCGAAGGCCCATTCGGTCGGGCTGCTGGTGGGCGACAAGGTGTAGCCCAGGCAGTTGTGCTGGGCCAGATCGGCCACCGTGCGCGGCACGCCGTGGCTGTCCAGGTAGGCCGGCGCGGCGGCCAGCACCAGGGTGCAGTCGCCCAGGCGGCGGGCCTGCAGGCGCTCGTCGTGCAGGCGGCCAATGCGCACCGCCAAATCCCAGCGCTCGTCGATCAGCGGCACCGCGGCGTCGCTCAGGCCCAGCTCCAGCTGCACGGCGGGGTGCGCCCGGGCAAAGGCCGGCATCAGGGGCGCGATATGGCGCACGCCGAAAGCCAGCGGCGCGGCCAGGCGCAGCAGGCCGGTGGCCAGGGTGCGGCGCGACGCGGCCGCGCGGTCGGCTTCGTCGATCTCGGCCAGGATGCGCTGGCTGGCCTCCAGGTAGGCCGCGCCGGCGTCGGTCAGCGCCAGCCGGCGCGTGCTGCGGTGCAGCAGCTTGACGCCCAGGCGCGCTTCCAGCGCATTCACGTGCTTGGCGGCCATGGCGGCCGACATCTCCAACTGGCGCGCCGCCCCCGACAGGCTGCCCGACTGCGCCGCCAGGGCGAACACCCGCATGCCGGTGAAGCGGTCCATGGTTTTATCTTCTACTGTGGGTTGAAGGTGAATGTCTATTTTGACAGTTTGAAAACCATTGGTAAAAGCGCAAAGTAGCACGCACCATGCACACCCCACCCCAAGCCCCCGCTTCGGCCTTGCGCCAACCCAGCTTGTTCATCCCGCACGGCGCCGGTCCCTGCTTCTTCATGGACTGGAACCCGCCCGACACCTGGGACCGGGCCGCCGCCTACCTGCGCGGTATTCCGGCCAGCTTGCCGGCCGTGCCGAAAGCCATCCTGCTGGTGTCGGGCCACTGGCTGGCGCCGCAGCCCACCCTGGGCGCCACCGGGCGCCCGGAGCTGATCTACGACTACCACGGCTTTCCGCCGCACACCTACCAGCTGGACTACGACGCGCCGGGCGCGCCGCAGGTGGCCGCGCGAGTGCTCGAACTGCTGCGCGCGGCCGGCCAGAACCCCGCCCAGGCGCCCGATCGCGGCTGGGACCACGGCGTGTTCATTCCGCTCAAGGTGGCGTTTCCGCACGCCGACGTGCCGGTGCTGCAGCTGTCGCTGCTGCGCAGCCTGGACGCGGCCGATCACGTGGCCCTGGGCCGCGCGCTGGCGCCGCTGCGCGACGAGGGCGTGCTGATCGTCGGCAGCGGCATGAGCTACCACAACATGCGCGGCTATGGCGACCCGCGCTCGGCCCCCATCAGCGCCGAGTTCGACCGCTGGCTTACCGACACCGTGGCCCTGCCGGCCGAGCAGCGCGACGCGCGCCTGGCCGAGTGGGCCACCGCCAGCGGGCCGGCCGGGCGCCTGTCGCACCCGCCGCGCGCCGAGGAGCATCTGCTGCCCCTGCACGTGGCGGCCGGCGCGGCCGGCCAGGGGCGCGGGCGCAAGGTGTTTTCCGACCAGCTGCTGGGCACCACCATTTCGGCGTTCCAGTTCGACTGAAATGTGCGTACCCTGCGAGTGTGTCGTTGTTTTTCCAGGAGCACCCCATGCAGCCACGTCCCCTCGGCCAGACCGGCCTGTCCATCAGCCCCATCGTGTTTGGCGGCAACGTGTTCGGCTGGACGGCCGACAAGACCGCCTCGTTTGCCCTGCTGGACCGCCTGCTGGAGGCGGGCCTGACCAGCATCGACACGGCCGACCGCTACTCGGCTTGGGTGCCCGGCCACCGGGGCGGCGAATCCGAGACGGTGATCGGCGAGTGGATGGCCGCGCGCGGCACACGCCAGCGCATGCAGATCATCACCAAGGTCGGCATGGAGGTGCCGGGCAACCCGGCACCGCACCAGGGCTTGTCGGCCGGCTACATCGCGCAGGCGGTGGAGGCCTCGCTCAAGCGCCTGCGCACCGACCACATCGACGTCTACCTGTCGCACCGTTTCGACGACAGCGTGCCGCAGGCCGAGACGCTGGGTGCCTACGACCCACTCATCCGCGCCGGCAAGGTGCGCGCCGTCGGCGCCAGCAACTTCACCGCAACGCAGCTGCAAGAGGCGCTGGCGCTGGCCCGCACGGACACGCTGCCGCGCTACGCCGTGCTGCAGCCCGAGTACAGCCTGATGGAGCGCACCAGCTTTGAAGGTCCGCTGCGCGACCTGGCCCTGGCCGAGAACCTGGCCGTCATCACCTACTACAGCCTGGCCAGCGGCTTTCTGACCGGCAAGTACCGCGGCGAGGCCGACCTGGGCCAGAGCCCGCGCGGCGCGGCGGTCAAGAAGTACCTCGACCCGCGCGGCCTGCGCGTGCTGGCGGCGCTGGACGAGGTGGCCGGCCGCCACCCAGGCGCACAGCTGGGCGAGGTGGCGCTGGCCTGGCTGATGGCCCGCCCCGGCGTCACCGCGCCCATCGCCAGTGCGACCAGCGTGGCCCAGGTCGACAGCCTGGTGCGCGCCACGCAGCTGAAGCTGACAGCCGAGGACATGGCCCAACTCAACGAGGCCAGTGCGCCCGCAAGCGCTGAGGGCGCCAGAGGACCCTACGATGGCCCGGTCTCCACCGCCACCATCACCACCGTGGAGCCCGCGCGCATCATCCTGCGCCTGTGCAAGCACTGGGGCCACAAATGGCCGGTGCGCTACGACGAGCACCAGGGCCAGGTCGATCTGTCCTCGGGCCGTGTGCTGATGACCGCCGGCGAGGGCGAGCTGCGCGTGCGCCTGGAAGGCGTGGCCGGCGCCGACATGCCCCGCCTGGAAGAGGTGGTGGCCGAGCACGCCCAGCGCATGGCGCGTGACGAGACCTTTCAGTGGGACTGGGCGAGGCAGGGCGGCTGAGCGCCGCGGACGATGGGTGACTTGCGCGGGAGCGGCGGTCCATGACGCTCGCTTCTGGCTTGGGTCAGGGCTCTGGGAAAGTCAGCATTCGATCCGTTGTTGCTCTTCGACCTGCACAAGAGCGGACTTCGGTCTGGCGGCGTATCAGATGCACCAGTCGGCCGCGCTGTCGGCCGCAGCGGCGCGCTTGGCCATTTCGATCGACAAGCCGGAATCGAGCAATGCCACGATCCTGAAGGCCTGTTCGATTTGGTGCTCGTTGAACACAGCCAGGCCAATCGCACGAAGCGCCGCCGCTGCCACACCTTCTTGCATGACCCGCCGACCGGCGAACGCACCATCGGCAATGTACTGACTCGCGCACGACGGACTTCCATCCTTCAACACTGCCACCTGAGCTGCAGTTGCACGCGCGAGCTCAATCGCAGCATTGGCGCCGGCCGCGAATTCGCTGGTGACGTCGCGGCCACTACGGGCCAAGACCCGAGCCGTCTTGTCCAACACACGGCGCCCGCCTGCGCCACCCTCGATCTCTGCCGGCTCCCTTGGCGTGCCAAAACCTGCCATCACTTCAGGGCACAGGGCACGCACGCGGCCTTGCCGAACCCAGGCGGCAAGTTGCGGATCGTCCCTGAATGCATGCCCGCCGTGATAGCGAACCCGTTCGCCCAGGAGACAGGAACTTACAAGCACCAACTGCATCGGTCATGCACTCCGCTTGATCGCTGCCGCACCACTGGACGGTGTGTCGGCCGCAGCCGGCGTTCGGAGAACCAGCCACAGCGCGATCCCAATAAGACCCGCGCCGCCCCCGTGAGCAAAGGTCACCGATTCACCCAGGAAGATCCCGCCCCAAAGGACCCCGAACAGCGGGATCAGGAAGGTAACGGACAGCGCCTTCAACGGGCCAAGGTCAGCGATGAGCCTGAAGTAGAGCACGTAGGCGAGCGACGTGCACAGTAGCCCCAGGGTCAGGATCGAAAACCAGACTGCTGCGCTGACCTGCGTCCATTCGATGGGCTGTGACACCCCCTTCCAGACTGCGAACGGAAGCAGCATCAGCACCGCTCCGAACTGGCTGCCCAGTGCCAAGATTCGGCTGTCCAGCCCCCCTTGCTGCGCAACCCAGCGCTTGGTCAGGAAGCCTGCCAGCCCATAGCAAGCCGTCGCAAGCAGACACGCGGCAATCGACAACCATGCCGCCGGGGACGATGACACCGGGCCTGCCCGAGTCAGCACGGCCACGCCCACCAAGCCGACCAGCACGCCAGCCACCTTAGCGGTCGTCAGGCGCTCGCCGAATGCCATGAAACCAATCAGAACGCCCATCAAGGGCGTCGTGGCATTCAGGATCGCGCTGTAGCCGGCCGGAAGCGTCGAGGCAGCGATGGAAAACAGCAAGAAGGGTGCCCCAGAGTTGATCGCACCGAGAACCATCGTGACTGCCAGCTTTCCGTCGAACCGGATGGGTACCCTGAACAATCGAGCCAGGCACACCAGGCCCATCGCTCCCAGCAGCACTCTGCTGAATGCCGTCGGCACGGCTCCAAGAACGGGTGCTGCAATTCGCATGAACAGGAAGCTGCCGCCCCACAGTGCGGCAAGGAGAAGGAGGCGTCCGAGGCTCGTCAATGTCATAACCGCGATGTTCTAGCAAGTCGTATAGTCGTGGCAAACGAAACTTCCTCTACACCTGTTTAGCCGAGCTCAACAGCATGAAGCTGCCACCACTGGAATCGTTGCGCTTCTTTGAGGTGACTGCACGTCGGCTGAGCGTGCGATTGGCTGCCCAGGAGTTGAATGTCACCGCTGGGGCTGTATCGCAGCAGGTTCGCAAGCTTGAGAACTACCTGGGGCGCAGCTTGTTTGATCGCCTGCCTCGCGGCTTGGCATTGACTTCCGCGGGAGACGAGTACTACACCGCCTGTCAGGAAGCGCTGTCTGTCATTGCGCGTGCAACCGGCAAGGCAAAGATCGACGCCCAGCGGATCCTCTTGGTCAGCTGCACCCCTAGTTTCGCCTCGCAGTGGCTGGTGCCACGTCTGCAGGACTTCATGCGATCGCATCCGAAGGTCGATGTTCATGTGAGCACGACGAACCGCATGGTGGACATGCTGAGCGAGGGCGTGCATTTCGCCGTGCGCCATGGTCATGGCTCCTACCCGGGGCTGCAGAGTGATGTTCTGGTCGACGACGATCTTGTCGCTGTCTGTAGCCCACGGCTCATTGCGCCGCGGCGCGTGGCGACGGCGAAAGATGTCGAAGCAGCTAACCTGCTTCACGACGAACATCGGGGGGACTGGCGGCTTTGGTTGGAGTCCGCCGGCATGGATCCGCTCCAGGCTGAACGCGGAGTCGTGCTCGTGGACTCCAATGCGGCAATTGAATGCGCATTGGCTGGAAACGGCATCGCACTCGTGCGCCAGCCGTTGGCGCGCAGAGAGATTGACGCAAGACGACTGGTCATAGTGAAGGCGCCGCCCTTACGGACGCGAGTTGCATATCACCTCGTATATCGCCGCGAGGTGGTGGATGAACCTCGGCTGCGCTCGTTTCGCGATTGGTTGGTCGCGAAGGCAGGCGAATGAATGTCGAACGTCGGCTTCGGGAGGTGCGGTTGACGGGCGGCTCATGGCCGATCTCCGCCGTTGACGGCTCAAGCCAGAAATCTCGTGGTTGTCCAGGGCGGTGATTCGTCCGCCGCTGCGTACGACTGCACTCTGATCGCAGGCGATTCGCATCCTCGCCCAATTGGCGCAGCGCAGCGTTCACGCTGAAGGTATCGTATTTCGATACTGTTTAGCCCATCGGTCGCTACACCGCCGCTATCTTGCTTCTTCTGCCGTGCAGGCGCCGACACTGGCGCTGTATTCAACAGCACCCAGAGGAAAGCAAATGAACCCCTCCTTCATCCGCCGTGATTCCAAGGCCTGGCAGCTCCAGGTGTGGGTGTCGTTTGGCATCGCCATGAGTCTGTGCGCCATCGGCCTGATGTACCTGCCGGGCGAGGATCTGGACCGCGCCTTCATGTTCATGGGCTACCTGTTCAGCCTGTCCACCGCCTTCGTGCTGGCCAAGTTCGTGCGCGACGGCGAGGCCGCCGCGCGCCAGGGCCAGGCCAGCGACACCCCCATGTTCCGGCTGGTGGCCTGGGGCAGCTTTGCGTTGGCCCTGGCGCTGACCGGCTGGGGCCTGCTGCGCATGGACGTCAACCCGACCTACAAGGTTTTCCTGGGCGTCAGCTGGCTGTACCTGATCACCTGCGCCTTCACCTTGGCCAAGCTGCTGCGCGACCGCCAGGAGGCCGATGTGCTGGAAGCCGAATGGCGCGGCCGGCGCGAGGCCCGTGCCGCGCAAATGCAAGAGAAAAACGCCTGATGTCGGCGTGGATACATCCCGAATAGCTATCAAATCAGGAGTCGTCATGAACTTCACCTTGCCTTTCGCGCCGGCCTGGCGCCAAGCCGCGGCCGCCCTGTGCTGCGCCGGCGCCCTGCTGGTGGCCCAGCCGGCCGCCGCCCAGAGCGAGCTGTCGCTGGGGCTGTCGATGCTGCCCGTGGCCTCGGTGCTCGGCACCGCCTCGCTGGCCGGCGCCGCGGTCGGCACCGTCTCGGCCCTGCCGGTGGCCCTGGTGGCCAGCGGCGCGGTGCTGACGGTGAAGGCGGTGGAAGTCTCGGCGCGCGGCACCGTCTTCGTGCTGGAGCGCGCCAGCGACGGCGCCGCCGCCAGCATCGAGATCGCCGGCGCCGCCGCCGGCGGCCTGGCGCTGTCGGTGGGGGCCACGGTGACGACCACGGTGATCGCCTCCGGCGTGGTCCTGTCGGCGGCGGGTGAGGCCATCGCCTTCATCCCCAACGCCATCGGCCGGGCGCTGCTGTACAACCAGCGCATCGCCGCCACCCGGGCGCGGGCCGTGGCGCGGGGGCTGGGGTGAGGCGCCGGTTGGCGGCGCTGGCCCTGCTGGCTGGGCTGGCGTGCTGGACCCCCGCCGCCCAGGCCGGCCGCCCGTGCCAGGCCAGCGTGCCCACGGTCGCCACGCTGGAGCGCGGCATGGCCTTGGCGCAGCGCACCGCCCAGGCGCTGGACGCCGTCCACGCCGCCGACGGCACGCGCGTGGTGCTGCTGGCCCGTGCCGGGCAGGATCTGACGCGCTACGGCCAGCACTGGTCGCATGTCGGCTGGGCCTACAAAACACCCGAAGGCCCCTGGCGCGTGGTGCACAAGCTGAACCAGTGCGGCACCGACAGCTCGGTGCTGATGCGCCAGGGCCTGGGCGAATTCTTCCTGGACGACCTGTGGCGCCACGAGGCCAGTTGGGTGGCGCCGCCGCCCGCCTTGCAGGCGCCGCTGCTGGCCGTGCTGCAAGACCCGGGCCGCGTGGCCACCCTGCACCAGCGCCGCTACAGCATGGTCAGCTACGCCTGGGGCACGCGCTACCAGCAGTCGAACCAGTGGGCGCTGGAAACCCTGGCGCTGGCCGCCGAGCCCGCGGTGCGGCGGCGCGAGCAGGCCCAAGCCTGGCTCAAGCTCAAGGACTACCGCCCGGCCGTGCTGCGCATTGGCGCGCTGACCCGCCTGGGCGGCCGGGTCGGCATGGCCAACGTGGCCTTCGACGACCACCCCAGCGCCCAACGCTTTGCCGACCGCATTGAAACCGTCACCGCCGATTCGGTGCTCGACTGGATGGTGCGCGGCCTGGGCGCCGGCGCGCCGAAGCAACTCGCACTTTGAGGCAAAAAACCTCCTAGGCCGGCGCCAAATTTGCCTGATAAGCTATTAAATCAGTAGTAAATAGAAGGAGAAACAGCATGAGCAAGGCCCTGCGTCTGTCCGAAAAATGGTTCCAACGCGGCCTGTGGCTGGTGGCGCTGGTGTTTGCCGGCTTCCTGATCGGCCTGGGCGGCACCCTGGTCGGCGATCTGCCCAAGGTGGAGGCGGTGCGCACGCTGGACGATTTCATGGACCGCGCCGCCACCGACCAGGCGCGCGCCCAGCAAAAAGACGCCCAGCGCGCCGCGCAAGAAGCGCAAGACCGCCTGGAGCAGGCGCGCCTGCAGCTGCAGGTGGCGCAATCCGACGTCGCCAACGTGCGCCAGGGCTTCGGCAACTGGATCGCCACGCGGCGCGCCACCGAGCGCCCCGAGCAGGATCCGGAGCTGATCGAGCGCACCCGCGCGCTCGACACCTTGCAGGCGCGCGAGCGCCAGGCCCGCGCCAGCGTCGAGGCCGAGCAGCAGAAGCTGCTGGACGCCCAGCAAACCCAGGCCCAGAGCCAGCGCCGCCTGGGCGAGCTGCAAGAAGCCGCCCAGGGCGCCTACACCCAGGCGCTGCGCGCGCAGGAGTTGCGCGTGTTCGGCTACCGCCTGGCGCTGACCCTGCCGCTGCTGGCCGTCGCCGGCTGGCTGTTCGCGCGCCAGCGCCACAGCCGCTGGTGGCCTTTCGTGTGGGGCTTCATCCTGTTCGCGGTGTTTGCCTTCTTCGTCGAACTCGTGCCTTACCTGCCGAGCTACGGCGGCTATGTGCGTTATGTGGTCGGCATCGTGCTGACGGTGCTGGTCGGGCGCTGGGCCATCGTGGCGCTGCAGCGCTACCTGGAGCGCCAGCGCGACGCCGAGGCGCGGCCCGAGCAGCAACGCCGCGAGGCCGTCGGCTACGACACCGCCCTGGCGCGCATGGGCAAGGGCGTGTGCCCGGGCTGCGAGCGCGCGGTGGACATGAAAAACACCGAAACCGACTTCTGCCCGCACTGCGGCCTGGGCCTGTTCAACCGCTGCGGCCACTGCGGCACGCGCAAGAACGCGTTCTCGCGCTTTTGCCAGGCCTGCGGAACGACGGCGGAACAGGGGCAGGGTTTGCCGCTCGGCCAGGTCGCGCCGGGCCTGGGGTCCGGGCAGCCGATGGCAGACCCCGCGTCCTGAGCCTCAGCCCCGTGTCTTTTCTTCCGCCAACAGCGGACGCAGCGCCCACAGCCCCAGTGCGGGACCGATGGCCAACCCCGGCAGCAGGGCGCCCAGCGGCACCGATTCCGCCAGCCACGCAAACAGCAGGATGCTGGCGATGCTGATGGCGAACCCGATGCTGTTGCTGAGCGCGAGCACGCTGCCCACCACCTGCGGTGGTGCGTTGCGCGCCGTCAGTGTGCTGAACTGCGGCGAATCGCCCGAGACCGTGATGCCCCAGAGCAGCAGCCAGGCGTAAAAGGCCACGTCGGGCGCACCCAGCAGCAGCGGGGCGGCCAGGCAACAGGCGCCGCTGGTGGCCAGTTGCACGCCCGCCACGCGCGCGCTGCCGAGCCGCTGCGCCAGCCAGCCGCCCACCGCACAGCCGATGGCGCCCGCACCCAGCACCCCGAAGGCAACCCAGGACAGCTCGGTGCCCGACAGACGTGTGGACAGGATCAGCGGCACCATCACCCACAGGGTGTAGAGCTCCCACATGTGGCCGAAGTAGCCCAGCACCGAAGAGCGCACGCGCGCATCCGACCACAAGGTGCCCAGGGCGCGCCATTGCAACGTGCTGACGCGCGCCACCGCGTGCGGCGGGTCGCCCAGCGCCGCGTACAGCAGCACGCCGCCCAGGGCGGCCAGCGCGGCCACCCCCAGCATCAGTGATGGCCACGGCAAGGCGCTGCCCAGCGCCCGCAGCGCGTGCGCGCTGGCCGAACCCAGCACCAGGGCGCCGATCAGCAGGCCCATCGCAGCGCCCAGGCCCTTGCTGTACCACTGCGCGGCGATCTTCATGCCCACGGGGTAGATACCGGCCAGAAAGAAACCGGTGGCAAAGCGCCACAGCAGCAGGGCGTGGAAGTCGCGCACCGTCCACCACGCGCCCACGGTGCAGGCCGCGCCCGCCAGGGCGCAGGCCAGGAATACCGCGCGCGCTGCAAAGCGGTCGGCGATGGCGAGCAGCGCGAACACCAGCGTCCCGGCGATGAAGCCGAACTGCAGCGCCGAAGTCAGCGTGCCCACGGCGCTGGCGGCCCAGCCCAGCTCGCGCTGCAAATCGGGCATCACGGCGTTGACCGCGAACCAGAGCGAGGTGCCGGCGAATTGGGCCACGACCAGCACAGGCAGCACGTGGCGAGGGATGCTTGGCGAGGGGCCGTTCGAGCTCATGCGGACAGAGGGCAACGGCCGGCCACGGGCCGAGGGTTTGGCGCCGGGGGAATCAAACCCCGCGTGCCCGGTCGGCCTGAAAGCGGGCCACCCACGCGGCCAGGCCGCCGGCGTCCAGGGCCTGGCGCACTTCGCGCATCAGCTGCAGGTAGTAGTGCAGGTTGTGCACCGTGGCCAGCATGGGCGCCAGCATCTCGCCGCAGCGCTCCAGGTGGTGCAGGTAGGCGCGCGAAAAGCCTTCGCGCCCGCCGTCGGCCCAGCTGACGCCGCTGGCGCCGGCGCAGGCGTGGCAGGTGCAGGTTTCGTCAATCGGGTGCGGGTCGGTCTTGTGGCGCGCGTTGCGGATCTTCAGATCGCCAAAGCGGGTGAACAGGTGGCCATTGCGCGCGTTGCGCGTGGGCATCACGCAGTCGAACATGTCCACGCCGTGTTGCACGCCGTACACCAGGTCTTCGGGCGTGCCCACGCCCATCAGGTAGCGCGGCTTGTGCGCCGGCAGCCGGTGCGGCGTGTGGGCGGTGATGCGCAGCATGTCTTCCTTGGGCTCACCCACGCTCACGCCGCCGATGGCGTAGCCGGGAAAATCCATGGCGACCAGTTGCTCCAGCGACTCTTGCCGCAGGGACTCGAACATGCCGCCCTGCACGATGCCAAACAAGGCGTTGGGGTTTTCCAGCCGCGCGAACTCAGCCTGGCAGCGCTGGGCCCAGCGCAGCGAGAGCTCCATGCTGGTGCGCGCTTCGCGCTCGGTGGTGATCTGGCCCTTGGTCTCGTAGGGCGTGCACTCGTCGAACTGCATGACGATGTCGCTGTTCAGCACCGTCTGGATCTGCATGCTGATCTCGGGCGTGAGGAACAGCTTGTCGCCGTTGACGGGGCTGGCAAATTTGACGCCTTCCTCGCTGATCTTGCGCATCTCGCCCAGCGACCAGACCTGAAAGCCGCCCGAGTCGGTCAGGATGGGTTTGTGCCAGTTCTCGAAGCCGTGCAGGCCGCCCAAGCCCTGCAGCACATCGAGCCCTGGGCGCATCCACAGGTGGAAGGTGTTGCCCAGGATGATTTGCGCGCCCATCTCGTGCAGGCTGCGCGGCATCACGCCCTTGACGGTGCCGTAGGTGCCCACGGGCATGAAGATGGGTGTCTCGACCACGCCGTGGTTCAGGGTCAGGCGCCCGCGGCGCGCGTGGGAGGTGGGGTCGGTGCCCAGAAGCTCGAAACTCAGCATGGCCGCGATTGTCGGCGATGCCCGTGCGTCGGCAGGCCCTACCGATCCGGCGCGCCGAACAGCTCGGCGATCAGCACGCGCAGCCACTGGTTGCCGGCGTCCTGGTGTCCCCGGGCGTGCCAGAACTGGCCGATGGTGCTGGCGGCCAGGCGCAGCGGCAGCTCGCGGGTGGCCAGATCCATGGGCGCGGCGAGGCGTTCGGCCAGCCGTTCGGGCACGGTGGCCAGCAGATCGGTGCCGGCCAGCACATGGCCCAGCGCCACGTAGTCGGGCACCGTCAGGCGCACGCGGCGCGCCAGGCCTTTTTGGTCCAGCAGGTCGTCCACCCGGCCGTGGCCGGTGCCGTCGGCCTGCACGCGCACGTGTTCGGCGGCCAGGAAATCGGCGCGGCCGAGCGTGCTGCGCACCGCCAGCCGGTGCGCGCCGCGCATCAGGCACACGTAGTGCTGGCGCAGCAGCACCTGCTGGTAAAAGCCGGCCTGCAGTTGCGGCAACAGGCCCAGGGCCAGATCGATCTGCCCGGTCGCCATGGCCTGCGCCAGCGCCGTGTCGGCCAATACCACGGCGCGCAGTGTCACGCCCGGCGCCCCCGTGTCCAGGGCGCGCAGCAGGCGCGGCAAAAAGTAGATCTGGCCGACGTCGTTCATGGCCAGGGTGAAGCAGCGCTCGGTGCGCGTCGGCTCGAACGGTGCGCGCTCGCGCAGGGCCTCGCTCAGCAGGGCCAGCGCGCGCGCCACCGGCTCGGCCAGGTCCTGCGCGTAGGGCGTGGGCCGCATGCCGGTGGGTGTGCGCAGAAACAGCTCGTCGCCCAGCGCCAGGCGCAGGCGGCGCAAGGCGTGGCTGACGGCCGGCTGGCTCAGGCCCAGCGACTGGGCGGCGGGCGACACGCCGCCGTCCTTGAGCAACTGGTGGAAGATGCGCAGCAGGTTCAGGTCGAGCTGGGTCGGGTCCATTCGCATTATTCTGAATGTGAATGGGCATTATTCATGCCAAAGTGTTGATCGCGCGCGGGCGAGGTTTCATCATCTGCCCACCGCCGACACGCGAGGAGACACCGATGAACCACACCGCCGGGCTGCATTGGGAAGCCGGTACCAGCCGTATTCCGTTTGCCGTCTACACCGACGAGCAACTGCATCAGAAGGAGCTGGAGCGCTTCTTCTACAACGGCCACTGGTGCTATGTGGGCCTGGAGGCCGAGGTGCCGCAGCCGGGCGACTTCAAGCGCACGGTGGTGGGCGAGCGCTCGGTCATCCTGAGCCGCGCCGCCGACGGCAGCCTGCACTGCTTCGAGAACGTGTGCGCGCACCGCGGCATGCAGTTTTGCCGCCAGCGCCACGGCAACCGCAAGGAGTTTGTCTGCCCCTACCACCAGTGGAGCTACACGCTCAGCGGCGACCTGCAAGGCGTGCCGCTGCGCCGTGGCGTGCGCCAGGACGGCCAGGTCAAGGGCGGCATGCCGGCCGACTTCAATCCCAAGGACCATGGCCTGACCAAGCTGAAAGTCGCCACGCGCGGCGGCGTGGTGTTTGCCAGCTTTGACCACGACGTGGAGCCGCTGGAGGATTACCTGGGCCCCACCATCCTGCAGTACTTCGACCGCCTGTTTGATGGCCGCGAGCTGAAGCTGCTGGGCTACAACCGCCAGCGCATCCCCGGCAACTGGAAGCTGATGCAGGAGAACATCAAAGACCCCTATCACCCCGGCCTGCTGCACACCTGGTTTGTCACCTTCGGCCTCTGGCGGGCGGACAACAAGGCCGCGCTGAAGATGGACGCCCACCACCGCCACGCCGCGATGATCTCCACGCGCGGCAACGCTGGCGCCAAGTCGGATGTGTCCAACGTGTCCAGCTTCAAGTCGACCATGGAGCTGGAGGACAAGCGCTTTTTAGACATCGTGCACGAAGACTGGTGGGGCGAACCCACGGCGGTGATGACCACCATCTTCCCCAGCGTGATCTTCCAGCAGCAGGTCAACAGCGTGTCCACCCGCCACATCCAGCCCGATGGGCACGGCAACTTCGATTTTGTCTGGACGCATTTCGGCTTTGCCAACGACACGCCCGAGATGACCGCGCGCCGACTGCGCCAAGCCAACCTGTTTGGCCCGGCCGGTTTTGTGTCGGCCGACGACGGCGAGGCGATCGAGCTGTCGCAATGCGGCTTCGAGCAAAAGCCCGGCCACCGCGCGCTGGCCGAGCTGGGCGGGCGCGGCGTCGAAGAAACCGACCACATGGTCACGGAGACCCTGATCCGCGGCATGTACGAGTACTGGCGAAAAGTGATGGAGACAGAGACAGTGCCCCCACGCTCCGCGGCTTCGCCTGCTGCGCTGCCCCCCGAGGGGGCCGCGCCCTCGCTTGGGGCGGCCCGGCGCGAGGGCGGGGCTTCGTTGCACGCCGACAGCGGCGGAAAGGCCTGAAGCCATGGTCAACACCCTCGACTTCGACACCTGGCAAGCCCTCATGCGCCTGCAGGCCGATTACGCCGCCGCCGTCGACTCCAGCCACTGGGAGTTGTGGCCCGACTTCTTCACCGAAGACGGCGTTTACAAGCTGCAGCCGCGCGAGAACCACGAACGCGGTTTTCCGCTGTGCACCCTGACCTTCGACGGCAAGGCCAGCCTGCGCGACCGTGTCTACGGCATCAAGGAAACGCTGTTTCACGACCCTTATTACCAGCGCCACGTCGTCGGCGCGCCGCTGGTGCGTGAGGTGCTGACTGACGGCAGCATCGTCTGCGAATCCAATTACGCCGTATTCCGCACCAAGCTGAACGGGCTGTCCACGGTCTTCAACGTCGGGCGCTACATGGACCGCGTGGCACGCACGGCCGAAGGTCTGAAGTTCGCTGAACGTTTGGCTGTCTATGACAGCGAAATGATCCCCAATTCGATCATTTACCCCGTGTGAGGAAGTCACCATGAGCCAATGGACCGACGTCGCCGCCGCAGACGACATCTTTGAAGGCGCTGCCATCGCCGTCACGCCCAGCGGGCTGGACATTGCCGTCTACAAGACCGAGGCCGGCGAGGTGTTTGCCACCGACAACATCTGCACGCATGGTCACGCCCGCCTGTGTGATGGTTTTCTGGAGGGGCACGAGATCGAATGCCCCTTCCACCAGGGCCGCTTCGACATCCGCACTGGCCAGCCCACGCTGGAGCCCTGCGTGGACGCGATCAAGAGCTATCCCGTCAAGATCGAGGGTGGTCGGGTGTGGCTGGAGATTTGAGATAAATAGCTATTTAAATAGTAGCTGAAGGCGCCAGATTCCCTAGCGTCAGAGGCCGGTTTGATGCTTGAAAACCTGCGTCAGGCTACCCACGGCGTGGGCAGTGCCGGCTTGCTCACCATCAGCCAGAAGACGAGTAGCATGGCGACGAACGCGGGGTAGCCCAGGGCCTCCCACACCCGCGCCAGCCGCCAGTAGATGGCGGGCAGATCCCGGCCCTGGTCGGCCGCAGCCTGGGCCAGGCGCGCCATGCGCCACTGCAGCCACACCACTGGCAGCCACAGCGCGCCGGTCAGCACATACAGCAGCAGCGACCAGGCGATCCACGGCGTGCTGAGCGGCCAGCCCGCCAGGTGTGCCATGGCGATCCCGGTGAGCGGTTGCACCACGACCGCAGGCGTGGTGAACCACCAGTCCGCGCGCACCACCAGGCGCGCCACCACCGCTTGCGCGCGCACGTCGCCGCTGCGGTTGGCAAAGAACATGTAGAAGGCCGTGCCCAGGCCGGTGCCCACCAGCAGCACGCTGGAGATGATGTGGACGAACTTCAGCAGCAGGTAGGTGTTCATGCGCGCACGTCCTGGCGCCACAACAGCAGCAAAGCGGCCGCGATCGGCACGTTCTTGGCCAGCGGCCCGAACGGATGCAGCCACCACGCCGGCTCCACCGCGCTCGCCAGCAAGGTCATGACGCCCATGGCCCCCAGCGCCGCCAGATAGGCCGCGCGTCCCGGCCGCCACCACAGCCACATGCCAATCAGCAAGTCGGCGGCCACGCCGCAGCCCATCAGCCAAGGTTTGACTGGTGCCCATGCAGCGGGCAGCGCTGCCAGCAGCGCCAGGCTTTGGCCGTTCCATTCCCACAGCGACACTGCGGCCGTCCACAGCCACAAGCCAGCCAGGCTGAGGCGCAGCCAGCGCCATTCAGGACTCAGAGGGGCGGTCGTGCGCGCGTTCATGCGAGGTCCGTCACCATGCCCCAGCGGGCGAACTCGGGGGCGAACTCGTCCAGCCGCAGCAGTCCGGCGGCGGTGTGCGCGCCGGGCGGCGGCCCGTCACCACGTGCCAGCCGGCGCGCCAGCAGGATCGCGGCCATGCAGGGAATTTCGGGCCCATGGTCGCAGTCTGCGGCAATGTCCCAACGTGCCTGGGCCGCCTGGCCCTGCGCGTCAAGGCCACTCACTTCGACAAACATGCCGCCCAGGGCGCTGCCCCAACGGTCAAACAGCGGGGCCCCACGGTGCAGGGGGGCGGCCAGCTTTTCGGGCCGCGCCAGCAGCCCAGCGCGCCGCAGCGCCGCCAGCCACGCGAACACGGTTTGCGACAGCGGCACTTCCAGCGCGGCGCGGAACATCACTTCGTCACGCACGCCATAGCGCGAAGGGAACAGCTCCAGATCCGGGATGTCGCACAAGGCGCCACGGCGCGGCGCCATGCGCGCAAAGCGCACCGCGCTCGGGCGCGCCCAGCCGGGCGCCTGCTGCCAACGGCCGCCGCGCCAGATGTCGATGGGCGCGCCGCAATAGCTGAGCACGGCCGCCAGCGTGGCCACGCCGCGGGGTGCGGTCTGCGCCGGGGCGATACAGATATCGATGCGGTGCACGGCCCGCCAACCCGCGCTGAGCTGCTCCACCACGGCCGACGACAGCGCCGGCACTGTGCTGGCGCCGCTGACCGCGCAGCGCTGGGCGGCGGTGAAGGCGTCGTTCAACGCGGCCGGAAAGTCGCACACAAAGCGCCGCCCGTCCGCCAGGTCAATGTAGTGTGCTCCTGCATCCGCGCAGGCCTGCGCCACCGCGTACTGCTGGGCCTGAAACGGGCCGGCCGTGTGGATCAGCAAGCCGATGCCCTGCGCGCGCAGGCGCTGCGCCAGCTGTGGGTCGGCCGCATCCAGCGCCAGGGCTTGGGCGCCCACGGCGTCGGCCAGAGCGCGGGCGCGGGTGGCGTCACGGCCGGCCACCACCAGCCGCAGCGTTGAATCCTGCGCCAGGGCCTTGACGATGCGCGTGCCAAAGTGGCCGTAGCCGCCCAGCACGAGCACGGTCAGCGGCGGTGGAGTGGCGCGCGGCCCCGTCATGGCGTGACCGGCGGCGTGCGCACCAGCCACATCGCATCCCCGTAGCTGAAGAAGCGGTAGCGCTCGGCGATCGCGTGGCGGTACAGCGCCATGATGTGTTCGTAGTCTGCAAACGCGCTCACCATCATCATCAAGGTGCTGCGCGGAAGGTGGAAGTTGGTGACCAGGGCGTCCACCACCTGAAACTCGAAACCCGGCGTGATGAAGATGCCGGTGTCGCCGTGGGCCTGCCCGCTGGCGGCCCAGCTTTCCAGCGTGCGCACGGTGGTGGTGCCCACGGCCACTACGCGTCCGCCGCGGGCCCGGCAGGCGCCAATGGCGGTTCGCGTGGCCTCGGGCACGTGGTAGCGCTCGCGGTGCATCACATGCTCGGCCAGGGACTCGGTCTTGACGGGCTGGAAAGTGCCCGCGCCCACGTGCAGGGTGACGGCGGCGCGCTGCACGCCACGCGCTTCTATCGCGCCCAGCAGCGCCGCGTCAAAGTGCAGCGCCGCCGTGGGTGCGGCCACCGCGCCCGGGTTGGCGGCAAACACGGTCTGGTAGCGCGTTTCGTCATCGGCCGAGTCGGCATGCGTGATGTACGGGGGCAGCGGCACATGGCCGTGAGCAGCCATCAGGGCGTAGGCATCATCTAAAAAACGCAGGTGGAACAGGGGGCCGCTCGCATCGGGCCAGCGGCCGAGCAGCTCGGCGCTGAAGCCGCCGGCCATCTGCAGCACAGTGCCCACGGGCGGCTTCTTGCTTACCTTCATGTGGGCGGCCACCGTGCCATCGTCCAGCACGCGCTCGACCAACAACTCCAGCTTGCCGCCAGTTGGCTTTTCTCCGAACAGGCGTGCCTTGACGACCTGGGTGTCGTTGAAGACCAGCAAATCGGCCGGCGCCAGCAGCGCGGGCAGCTCGCGAAACACCCGGTCCACGGGCACGGCGCGGCTGCCGTCCAGCAGGCGCGAGGCGCTGCGCTCGGGCGCGGGGTGTTGGGCGATCAGCTCGGGCGGCAGGGCGAAATCGAAGTCGCCGGTGGTGAAGGTGTGGGTGCGCATGGGGCTTGAGGGCCGGACGGGCCCGTGCCAAGAAGTCGGACGAAGGCAGAATTGTTCCATGTCCGATGCCGCCGTCCCCTTGTCCGCGCCGCAGAAGGCCTTGCGCAAGCTGGGCCTGGTGCGCGACATCGATCTGGCGCTGCACCTGCCGCTGCGCTACGAGGACGAGACGCGCATCGTGCGCCTGACCGATGCTCGCCACGGCGAGGTGGTGCAGGTGGAAGGCGAGGTGACGCACCAGGAGGTGGTGTACCGCCCGCGGCGCCAGCTGCTGGTGACGCTGAACGATGGCAGCGACTCGGCGGTGTTGCGTTTTTTCAACTTCTACCCCTCGCAGCAAAAGCAGATGGCGGTCGGCACCCGGGTGCGCGCGCGCGGCGAGCTGCGGGGTGGCCTGGCCGGCCTGACCCTGATGCACCCCACGGTGCGCGCGGCCGGCGGCACGCTGCCCGAAGCGCTGACGCCTGTCTACCCCACGGTGGCCGCGCTGCCCCAGGCCTACCTGCGCAAGGCGGTGCTGGCCGGGTTGGCGGGGGCTGAGCTGTCGGAGACCATCGCACCAGCGTTTTTGAATGAAATTGCCGATCTGTCGGCGTGGGATCTTCGTCGGGCGCTCACTTTTTTGCACCGCCCGACACCCGACGTGTCCTTGGCCCAGTTGGAAGACCACAGCCATCCGGCCTGGCAGCGCCTGAAGACCGAGGAACTGCTGGCGCAGCAGCTGTCGCAATTGCAGTCGCGCCGCGCGCGTGAGCGCCTGCGCGCGCCGCCGCTGCAGGCGGGGCCGGACGGTTTGCCGGGGCGCTTGTTGGCGGTGCTGCCGTTTCAGCTGACCAGCGCCCAGCAGCGCGTGGCCCAGGAGATCGGGCACGACATCGGGCGCACGCAGCCGATGCACCGCCTGTTGCAAGGCGACGTGGGTTCGGGCAAGACCGTGGTGGCGGCGCTGGCCGCCACCACCGCCATCGACGCTGGCTGGCAGTGCGCGCTGATGGCGCCCACCGAAATCCTGGCCGAACAGCACTTTGCCAAGCTGGTGGACTGGCTGGCGCCGCTGCTGGCCCCGCTGGGCAAGCGCGTGGCCTGGCTCACCGGCAGCCAGAAGAAGAAGCAGCGCACCGAGATGCTGGCGGCCATCGAATCGGGCCAGGCGGCGCTGGTGGTGGGCACGCACGCCATCATCCAGTCGCAGGTGCGGTTTCAGCGCCTGGGCCTTGCCCTCATCGACGAGCAGCACCGTTTTGGGGTGGAGCAGCGGCTGGAGCTGCGCCGCAAATTGCAGGGCGATGCAGCCCCCTCCGGGGGCAGCGAGCCGTGCAGCGGCGGAGCGTGGGGGTCGGCCACCCTTGAGCCGCATCTGCTGATGATGAGCGCCACCCCCATCCCGCGCACGCTGGCGATGAGCTACTACGCCGACCTGGAGGTGTCCACCATCGACGAGTTGCCCCCCGGCCGCACCCCGGTGGTCACCAAGCTGGTGGCCGCGCACCGGCGCGCCGAGGTGATCGAGCGCATCGCCGCCCAGATCGCCCAGGGCCGGCAGGTGTACTGGGTGTGCCCGCTGATCGAGGAGAGCGAGGCGCTGGATCTGCGCAACGCCACCGAAACCCACGCCGAGCTGGGCAGCGCCTTGCCGGGGCAGGAGATCGGTCTGCTGCACTCGCGCCTGCCGCCGGCCGAGAAAAAAGAGGTGATGCAACGCTTTGTCGGCGGCGAGCTGCCGGTGCTGGTCAGCACCACCGTGATTGAGGTCGGCGTGGACGTGCCCAACGCCAGCCTGATGGTGATCGAGCACGCCGAGCGCTTTGGCCTGAGCCAGTTGCACCAGTTGCGTGGCCGCGTCGGGCGCGGCACCGCGGCCTCGGCCTGCGTGCTGCTGTACTCGCCGCCCGAGGGCGGGCGCCTGGGCGAGACGGCGCGTGCGCGCTTGAAAGCCATGGTGGAAACCAACGACGGCTTTGAGATCGCCCGGCGCGATCTGGAGATTCGTGGCCCCGGCGAATTCTTGGGTGCACGCCAAAGCGGCGCCGCGCTGCTGCGCTTTGCCGATCTGGCGCAGGACGCCCCCCTGCTGGAATGGGCTCGCCGCGTGGCGCCACGCCTGCTGGACGAAGCCGCCCCGCTGGCCCAACGGCACGTGGACCGTTGGCTGGGGGGGCGGGCCGACTATCTCAAGGCTTGAGCGGGGTGTGGATGGGCATGCTGCAGTCTGTCGCCCCGGTTACAAAGCGATGTGCGCGAATCCCGCTACGCTGCGGGCTGCGCCACCAACCACCGGACGACAGCTCACCATGGCTCTTGAACTGAATTCACGCCGACTCATCCCTCTTGCCCTGGCCGCGCTGTTGAGCGCTTGCGCTGGCTCGCCGCTTTCGCAGCAAGCCAGCGCGCGCACCGAGGCTGCGCCGCCGACCGCGCCGTCCGAAATCGGTGAGCTGCGCCCCGGCATGCTGCGCGGCTACCTGGACCGCGCGGCGCTGCCCGACAGTCTGGCGCTGCTGCCCGCGCCGCCGCAGCCCGGCAGCCCGGCCGCGGCGGCCGACGAGGCCACCTACCGCGCCACCCGCGCGCTGCTGAGTACCCCGCGTGGCGCCTTGGCGCGTGCCGATGCGCAACTGAGCTTTCCTGCCGCCGCCAGCACCTTTGCCTGCGCCGCCCAGCTCGACATCACGCCCGAAGGCACGCCGCACCTGGTCACCTTGATGCGCCGCACCCTGGTCGATGCCGGTCTGTCCACCTACGGCGCCAAGGACCATTACAAGCGCCAGCGCCCCTTCGCCCAGCACAAGGACGCCAGCTGCACCCCGGACGAAGAAGGGCGGCTGGCCAAGGACGGCTCCTACCCCTCCGGCCACGCCGCGCTGGGCTGGGCTTGGGCCCTGGTGCTGACCGAACTGATGCCCGATCGCACCAACCCCCTACTGCAGCGCGGCTATGCCTTCGGCCAAAGCCGAGTGATTTGCGGCGTGCACTGGCAAAGCGACGTCGAGGCCGGTCGCCTGATCGGCTCGGCGGCGGTGGCGCGTCTGCACGCCGACCCGGTGTTTGAGGCCCAGATGCGTGCTGCAGGCCAGGAAGTGCGCGCCGCCCGCGCCGCCGGCCGTGGGCCGACGAAGGATTGCGCGGCCGAGGCGGCGGCGCTCAAGCCCTGATCTGCTGGCTGCCGTGACCGCCGCCGAACCCGCCGCCGAACCCGCCGCCGAGCTGCTGCCGGGCTTTGAGTCCATCGACGTCGATACCGACGTGGGCGTGCGCATTCACGCGCGCGTGGGCGGACACGGCCCACCGCTGTTGCTGCTGCACGGCCACCCGCAGACGCACGCCATCTGGCACCGCGTGGCGCCGCGCCTGGCTGGGCATTGCCGTCTGGTGCTGGCCGATCTGCGCGGCTATGGCGCTTCGTCCAAGCCGGCCGGCGAGCCCGAGCACGGCAATTACAGCAAACGCGTGATGGCGCGCGACATGCTGCGCCTGATGCAGGCGCTGGGCCACGCGCGTTTCGACGTGCTGGCGCACGACCGCGGCGCGCGCGTGGCGCACCGGCTGGCCGCCGACCATCCTCAGGCGGTGCGGCGCCTGGTGCTGCTCGACATCGCGCCCACCCTGGCCATGTACGAGCAAACCAGCGAGGCCTTTGCCCGCGCCTACTGGCACTGGTTCTTTCTGATTCAGCCGGCGCCGCTGCCCGAGCGGCTGATCGAGGCCGACCCGGCTGGCTACGTACGCGACGTGATGGGCCGGCGCAGCGCCGGCTTGGCGCCGTTTGATCCGCGTGCGCTTGCCGCTTACCAGCAAGCCCTGGCGCGGCCCGGCGCGGCGCACGGCGTGTGCGAGGACTACCGGGCGGCGGCGGGGATTGATCTGGAACACGACCGCGCCGACCGCGCCGCCGGCCACCGTCTGGCGCCGCCGCTGCTGGCCCTGTGGGGCGAGCAGGGCGTGGTGCACCGGTGTTTCGAGCCGCTGGCCGAATGGCACCGGGTGGCCGACGACGTGCGTGGCCAGTCCTTGCCCTGCGGCCACTACATCGCCGAGGAAGCGCCCGAGGCGCTGCTGGCGCAGGTGCTGCCGTTTCTTCTGGATGGGCATGGCGCGGCATAGCCGCGGCCGTGCGCGCAAAGGCGTCAGAATGTCGGCTCTGGCGCTTGTTTTCCCATGACGCTCACCGAACTCAAATACATTGTGGCGGTCGCCCGCGAAAAGCACTTCGGCAAGGCGGCCGAGGCCTGCTTCGTGTCGCAGCCCACGTTGTCGGTGGCCGTGAAGAAGCTGGAGGACGAGCTGGAGCTGAAGCTGTTCGAGCGCAGCGCCGGCGAGGTCACCGTGACGCCGCTGGGCGAGGAGATCATCCGCCAGGCCCAGAGCGTACTGGAGCAGGCCGCCGAGATCAAGGAAATCGCCAAGCGCGGCAAGGACCCGCTGGGCGGCCCGCTGAAGCTGGGCGTGATCTACACCATCGGCCCTTATTTGCTGCCCGACCTGGTGCGCCAGAACATCGAGCGCACGCCGCACATGCCGCTGATGCTGCAGGAAAGCTTCACCGTGCGTCTGCTGGAGATGCTGCGCACCGGCGAGATCGACTGCGCCATCCTGGCCGAACCTTTCCCCGACACCGGCCTGGCCATCGCGCCGCTGTACGACGAGCCTTTCATGGCCGCAGTGCCCATCGACCACCCGCTGGCCGCCGCCGACGCGGTGAGCTCCGAGGCGCTGAAGAACGAGCACATGCTGCTGCTGGGCACCGGCCACTGCTTTCGCGACCACGTGCTGCAGGTCTGCCCCGAGTTCGCGCGCTTTTCCAGCGCCACCGAGGGCATTCGCAAGAGCTTCGAGGGTTCCTCGCTGGAAACCATCCAGCACATGGTGGCCGCCGGCATGGGCGTGACCCTGGTGCCCCGGCTGGCGGTGACGGCCGAGGCTTTGGCCGCGCGGCCGCGGCCCGAGCCGGTGCCGGGCGCCGCGCGCGCGCTGATCCGTTACCTGCCGGTGCGCGACGAAGCCGGGGGCCCGCCGCCCACGCGGCGCGTGGTGCTGGCCTGGCGGCGCAGCTTCACGCGCTACGAGGCCATCGCGGCGTTGCGCAACGCGGTCTACGCCTGCGAACTGCCCGGCGTGACCCGGCTGTCGACCTGATGGCGACCTCCGCCGTGACCGCGGGCGTGGCGCCCGCGGTGCCTGAGGAGCTGGCGCGCGAGGTGGTGCGTGCGCAACTGGCTTTCGACCCCCTGGTCCCCTGGTTGCTGGCGCTGCTGCTGGTGCTGATGGGCGCGGTTTTCTGGCGTTGGGGCGTCGCGCGCCCCTGGCCCCCCGCCACCCAGGCCCGGGTGCGTGCGGCGGTGGCGTTGGGCCTGTTGTGGGCGGCGTTGGCCTGGGGCTTGTTTGGCGCTCCGGCCGCGCCGCTGCCCGTGCTGCAGACGCTGGATGCCGCGGCGGCGGCCTGGGCGCGGGACGTGCAAGCGCTGCCGGCGCTGCCGTGGCTGGCGGTGCGCCTGAGCGACCTGGGTGAATTGCTGGTGCTGGCCGGCGTCACCGGCGTGGTGGCCGCGGGCCTGCTGCTGGCGCGCCGGCCCGCGCTGGCCCTGGGCTGGGTGCTGGCCATTGGCATCAACAGCCTGGCGGTGCGGGTGTTGAAGAATCTGTTTGCCCGCGCCCGACCGCTGGCGGGCGAGCCGAGCCGCATGGACGGCGCGGGCGACTGGATTACCTCCGGCTTCAGCTTTCCCAGCGGGCACGCGGCCGGCTCGGCCATGGTCTACGGTGTGCTGGCCTGGTTGCTGTGCCAGCGCGTGCCGCCCGCCTGGCGCTGGCCGGTCGGGTTGGCTTGCGCGCTGTTGGTGGGCGGCGTCGCCATCAGCCGCGTGCTGTTGGGCGTGCATTTTTTGAGCGACGTCGTGGGTGGCCTGCTGTGGGCCGGTGCACTGGGGCTGCTGGCGGTCACCGTGCTCGACCGGCTGGGCGCCACTGCGGTAAATTCAATTCCAGATCGTCCGCTGTCGCTGCGGTGACGGCGCGAAAAGCCATCAAAATGTGTGCATGACACCCACCATGATCGCTCCGCCGCCGCGCGGCAAGCTGTCCTTGTACCTGGACCTGATCCGCTGGGATCGCCCCGCCGGCTGGCTGCTGCTGCTGTGGCCCAGCTTGAGCGCGCTGTGGCTGGCGGCGGACGGCTTTCCCGGTTGGCACCTGCTGCTCGTGTTCGTGCTGGGCACCGTCCTGATGCGCTCGGCCGGTTGCTGCGTCAACGACGTCGCCGACCGTGAGTTCGACCGCCACGTCAAGCGCACCGCCGGCCGCCCCGTCACCAGCGGCCAGGTGGGCGTGAAGGAGGCGTTGACCCTGGGCGCGGTGCTGGCCTTGGTGGCCTTTGGGCTGGTGCTCACCACCAACGCCGCCGCCATCGCCTGGTCGTTTCCGGCCCTGGCCATCACCTTGATTTACCCCTACGCCAAGCGCCACGTGTCGATGCCGCAGGCGGTGCTGGGCGTGGCGTTTTCCTTCGGCATTCCGGTGGCCTACGCGGCGGTGCAGGGGCAGGTGCCGTCCGTGGCCTGGCTGCTGCTGCTGGGCAACCTGTTCTGGGTGCTGGCCTACGACACCGAATACGCCATGGTCGACCGCGACGACGACCTGCGCATCGGCATGAAGACCTCGGCCATCACCCTGGGGCGCTGGGACGTGGCGGCGATCATGGCTTTCTACGCCGCCCACCTGCTCATCTGGGCCTGGCTGATTTCACGGCAGATCTGGCACCCACTGCTGTGGCTGGCCTTCGGCGTGGCGGTGGCGCAGGTGCTGTGGCACTACCGGCTGATCAAGGACCGCACGCGCGACGGGTGTTTTCAGGCCTTCCGCGCCAACCATTGGCTGGGCGCCACGCTGTTCGCCGGCATCGTGCTGGCCTATGCGCTGCCGCCGATGTGAAGGGGGCGCGCTACAGAATGCCGGCTTCGGCGTAGGGTTCGGCGCGCCGCACGCGGTCGTACCCGAGCCGGCTCAGATCCAGCGACTGGTAACGGCCGCGCACGATCAACTCCGCGATGCCCCGCGCCGCCGCCGGCGCGTGCATCATGCCGTGTCCCGAGAAGCCCGCCACGGTGTACAGATTGGGCCGCCCGCCCGACCAGGCGCCAATCACCGGGTTGCCGTCCAGCTCGTTGACTTCGTACAGCCCGGACCAGGTGCGGTGGCAGCGCGCCGCCTCGAAGGCCGGGAAGCGGTGCGCCACGGCCGGCCACACCATGCGTTCGAAATAGTCGTGATCGACGTCGAAGTTGAATCCACGGGATGCGTCGCCGTCCACCAGGCCGCCCGAAAACCCCTGGCCCTCGGAGCGAAAGGCCAACCGCGCCACGTCCTTCACATAGGGCAGGCGCTCGACCGGCGAGCCGGGCGTGAAATAGTGTTCGTAGCGGCGCATGGGCGACACCGGCAGCGGCATCCCGAACAGCGCCGCCACCTGCCCCGACCACGCGCCACACGCGTTGACGAAGGCCTCGGCGCTGAGGTCGCCGCCGCCGCCCAGGACGACCGAACGCACCTTGACCGAATCCGTGCGAGCCGCCACCACGCGGTCCTGGATGTACTCGGCGCCCAGTTCGACGGCTTTGCGCCGAAAACCCCACAGCAGCCCGTTCGGGTCGCACCAGCCGTCGCGCGGGGTGAGCGCGCCGGCGCCCAGATCGTCCACGCGCATGGACGGAAAGCGCTGCTTCAGCTCGGCCGGTGTCAGCAGATCGACCACGCAGCCGTGTGCCCGCTGAATGGCCACGTTGCGCTCCAGGTTCGCGACATCCTGCGCAGGTACGATGAACAGATAGCCGCCTTCGACCCAGTCCACCGGCGCGGGGCGCCCGTGGCTTGCCATCGTGGCCTCGAACTGCTTGATGAAGTCGATGCTGAACTTCGACATCTCGATGTTCTCGGGGCAGGTGAATTGCACCCGGCAGCCGCCCGAGGCCCGGAGCGCCGAGGCGAACTCGTAGGTGGGGTCGGGTTCAAGCACGCACACCGACAAGCCGGGCGAGGCCTTGAGCAGGAAATAGGCGATGGCCGAACCCACGATGCCGCCGCCCATCACGGCGACGTCGTACCGAGTGTTCTCAAGCGGTGAGGTCATGCAGGTCGGAAAGTTGAAAATGGGGTAGTGGAAGCGCTGATTGACAATGTATCCGTCATTGGATCCAATTGTCAATTTTCTTGTCATACCCCGGGAGTCAGCCATGAAACTTCAGATCGTCCTCGTCGCGCTCGCCCTGTCGGCACCGCTGGCGCAGGCCCAGTCCACGGACACGCTGGAGAAAATCCGCGCCAGTGGCGAGATCACCGTCGGCCACCGCGATTCCTCGATTCCCTTTTCGTACATCGTCGCCCAAGGCAGCGAACCGGTCGGCTACGCGGTCGAGATCTGCAAGGAAGTCGTGGCCGCGGTCCGCCAGCAGCTGAACCTGCCCGGGTTGAACGTGAAGTACATGACCGTGACCTCGCAAAACCGCATTCCCTTGGTGCAGAACGGCACGGTCGACATCGAGTGCGGCTCCACCACCAACTCGGTGGCGCGTCAGCAGCAGGTGGCCTTTGGTCCGAACTACATCATGGTGGGGGTCAGCGCGGCGGTGCGCAAGGACTCGGGCATCAACAGCTTCGCCGACCTGAACGGCAAGACCATCGCCACCACCACCGGCACCACGTCGATTCCCCTGCTGCGCGCCTACAAGCGGGCCGACAACGTCCAGGTCAACGAGATCTACGGCAAGGACCACGCCGACTCGTTCCTGCTGCTGTCCTCGGGAAGGGTCAGCGCGTTCGTGATGGACGACGTGCTGCTGGCCGGCCAGATCGCCGCGTCCAACGCGCCGGGCGACTACAAGATCCTGGGTGAAACCCTGCGCCAGGAGCCCTACGGCATCATGCTCCGCAAGGACGACCCCAAGTTCAAGGCCCTGGTCGACGCCACGGTCACGGGGCTGATGAAAAGCGGCCGGATCAACGAGATGTACGCCAAGTGGTTCACTTCGCCGATTCCGCCGCGCGGCGTGAACCTGAACTTCCCGATGACCGAAGCCACGCGGGAGCTCTACCGCAACCCCAACGACAAGGGGGTGTGAGCCCGCCTTATTGGGCTTGAAGGGCCTGTTGGGTGTGCGCGATGTGCTCTTCCAGCAGGTGCACGGCCCGCGCCACGTCGCGTTCGATGCAGGCGCGCAGAATCAGCCGGTGCTCGCTCTGCGGCAATTGGCGGCCGGTCTTGTGCGACTGCAGCGCGCGCATCTGCACGCCGATGCCTCGCACCAGATCCTCGATCATCTTCAGCAGGCGCGGCCGGCTGCAGGCGCGGTACAGGGTCAGGTGAAACTGCAGATTGAACTCTGACCACGCCAGGGGCGATTCGGTGCCGTCGTAGCGCGACAGCACCTCGCGCGCGGCCTTATGGTCGGCCGCCGTCATGCGGGGAATGGCCAACTGCAGCGCCCGCGTTTCCAGCCCGATCCGGATATCCAGCGCCTCCAGCAATTCGGGGATGGACTGAGAGGCCACCACCGAGCCGGTGTGCGGCGTATGGGCCACCAGGCCTTCGGCTTGCAGGCGTTTCAGCGCCTCGCGCACGGGGATCCGGCTGACGCCGAAGCGCCGGGCCAGGGCTTCCTGCTTCAAGGGCACGCCAACGCCAAGAGAGCCGCTCAGGATCAGATCGCGCAGCGCGTGGGTCACGGCGTCGGCGGAGAGCACCGGGGGGGCCGGGGCGACGGCACTCATGGGCGAATCATCTCCAGGTGGGGTGGGGCGCGGTCATTCTACGGTCGGGCCTGGGGTTGCAGGGGGTGGGCGTTCGGCTCCCGCTCAGGCGGCTAGCGCCCGAACTCGTCGCCCAGCTCCTTCGCGCGCACGCAGGCGGCGCGCATGGCCTCGACGAAGCTGCCCTGGACACCGGCTTGTTCCAGCCGCGTCAGGGCCGCATGGGTCGTGCCGCCCTTGCTGGTGACGCGCTCGCGCAACGTGGCCAGCGGCTCGGGCGAATCCTTGGCCAAGGCGCTGCCGCCCAGGAAGGTGCCGACGGCCAGGCGGCGCGCCTGGTCGGGCGACAGACCCAGCTCGGTGCCGGCTTGCTGCATGGCCTCCAGAAAGTAAAACACGTAGGCCGGGCCGGAACCGGACAGGGCGGTGACGGCGTCGAGCTGCTCCTCGCGCTCCACCCACAGGTACTCGCCGGTGGTGGAAATCACCGCCTCGGCCAGGCTGCGGTCGGCCGGGGTGACGGCGGGCGCGGCGTACAGGCCGGTCATGCCCTGGCCGACCAGGGCCGGGGTGTTGGGCATGCAGCGCACGACGCGGTCGTGGCCCATGGCGCCGCCGATCGCGCCGGCGCGGATGCCGGCCATCACCGACAGCTGCGGTGCGCCGCCGGCGTGCGGCGCCACGGCTTGCGCGGCGTCCCGGAAGCTCTGCGGCTTGACGGCCCAGACCACCAGGTCGGCGCCGCCCAGAAACGCGCCCGCCGCCGGCTGGGCGTCCACGCCGTGCTGGGCGCGCAGGGCCTGGCGCGCGGCCTCGAAGGGTTCGAGCACCGCGATCTGCTCGGCCGGCAGGCCCCGCCGCCGCAGGCCGCCGATGATGGCGCCGGCCATGTTGCCGCCGCCGATGAAGGCGATGCGGGTCGAGGGGGGCAGGGTGAAGGGCTGGGTCATGGGGGGTTGGGTGGGCATGGTTAGCTATTGAAACAGTAGCTGCTCAGGATTCAGCGGCGCCGGCCTCGGGCAGATTTTTCCCATATTCTGACCGCGCCGGCGAGGGCTTGGGCGGCGCTTTGTCGGACCGGGCGCGGTCTGGGCGGCGCACGCCGCGTCTCAGCCCGCATCTCCACCCAGCCAGAGCGGCATGCCGTGGGTGCGCGCCGGATCAAGCCGCTTCGCCGGGCCTTGGCCGCGCACCTGCAGGGCAAAGGGGCCTTCGCCGTCGCCCTCGCCCTGGCGCGCCAGGCGTTCCTGGAGCGGCTTGGCGACTTCAAAATCAATAGCTGATCTGGAAGTATCCACGCCGGCCAATGGCCTAAAAAGCTCGAAATCGGTGTCCGCCAGCCGGTAGCTGGCCCCGCCGGGCCGGGGCTGCAGCGGGAGGTCCGGGCCGAGCAGGGCTTGCCAGCGGGTGCGGGTGAGTTCGAAATCCCGTGCCGCCACGGCCACGTGGGCGATGCCGGTGGCGCGGTTGGCATGCTGGCGCGCCGCGCCTTCGGGCACGCGCAGGGCGCGCGGCGTGAGGTCGGCGCACAGAAAGGGCACGTCGGGCGTGTCGTGGCGGGCGCTTTCCCAATCGATGCGCACGCCGTCCGGGCGGTGCCGCCCGCCGGGGATGGGGCCGCGCAGCGTGCCGAGGCCGCGCGCCTGGGCCGCGGCCAACGCGGGGCCCACGGCGCCGGGCAGCAGGGCGTGATCGACCAGGCCTTCGCCGTGCGCCTGCAAGGTGCGCCACCAGCGTTCTTCGGGGGCGGGGGCGCGCCAGGCAATGATCTCGATGTAGGCGCCGTCCTCGAACACCACCAGCGCGTTGTGCGAGGTACGGCCGGGGTGCGCGCCGCCGGGCGTGACGGTGAAACCCAGGGCGCGGAAGTTCTCGCTGGCGCGCGCCAGATCGTGCACCGCCAGCACCACGTGGTCGAGCTGGCGCAACTGGGGCTCGGTCATGGGCGTCACTCGACGACCTTGAGGCCGGTGGTCTTGACGAACTGCGTCCAACGGTCGTACTGCTGCTTGGTGTAGCGATCCAGCGCAGGGCCGTCGCTGGCCACCACTTCAAAGCCCAAGGCGTTGAGTCTTTGCTTCACGTCGGGGGTGTTCAGCGCGCCCTGAAACTCGCCGGTCAGCTTGGCGACGGTGGCGCCGGGCGTGGCGGAGGGCGCGAAGATGCCGATCCACGAATAGGCCTCGAAGCCCGGAAAGCCGGATTCGGCCACCGTGGGTACGTTGGGCAGATCGGGCAGGCGGGTGGCGCCGGTCACGGCCAGGGGCTTGACCTTGCCGGCCGAAATTTGCCCCTTGAGGGCGGCGTAGGACAGCAAGGTCAGGCTGGCCTGATCGCTGATCACCGCCTGCACGGCCGGGCCGCCGCCGCCGTGCGGCACGTGCAGCACGAAGATGCCGGCCTGGCGCTTGATGTCTTCCATCACCAGGTGGTTCATCGAGCCGACGCCGGTGGAGGCGTAGGAAAAACGCGCCGGCTGCTTGCGCGCCGCCGCCACGAATTCGCGCAGGTTGGCCGCCGGCACGCTGGCCGAGGCGCCGATGACCAGCGGAAAGCGCACCGCCAAGCTCACGCCGACGAAGTCCTTGAAGGTGTCGTAGGGCAGGTTGGGCTTGACGATGGGGTTGATGGCGTGGGTGTCGAAGCACACCAGCAAGGTGTTGCCGTCGGGCGCGGCGCGGGCCACGAACTGGGTGCCGATCTGGCTGGCGGCGCCGGGCTTGTTGTCGACGATGACCGAGCGCCGGGCCAGCTCGCCCAGGCGCGGCTGGATGGTGCGGGCGGTGATGTCGGTGCTGCCACCGGGCGGAAAGGTGACCACCAGGCGCAACGGCGGGCCATCCTGGGCTTGGGACGTCAGGGGCAGGCCCAGCAACGTGGCACCGCTGCCCAGTGCGGCGGCTTGGACGAACTGACGACGGGAAGGCACGAAGGTTGGCATACGAAGCTCTCCTAGGGTGGAACAAATATAGGGCCGTGGGGCGGTCTGACCAGTGGGGTAGCCGGAAATTTTGCTTGCTAAATAAGCATTCTTATAAGTATACTTAACCACATACACAGATGCAAGCCCAAGCCGGTGATCGCGATCGCCACGCGCCCAAGACCCGGCGCGACTTGCGCGCAAAGCCCGGACCGCACGGATTTCAAACTTGACCAGACCCACGGAGTAGCGAAGTGACCACGACAATGAACGGCGCCCAAGCCCTACTGAAGATGCTGGAGTTGCACGGCGTGACGCATGTGTTTGGCCTGCCGGGGGAAACCACCATCGGCTGGTACAAAGAGTGGCAAAAGGGCTCGAGCATCGAGTACGTGCTGACCCGCGACGAACGCACCGCCTCTTTTGCCGCCGAGGCCTATGCCAAGGTCACCGGGCGGCCCTGCGTGCTGGAGGCGCCCAGCCCCGGGGTGACCCATTGCACGCCGGGCATCACCGAGGCCTACCTGAGTTCGGTGCCGGTGATCTTCTTCAGCTCGGACATCCCGGTGAACCAGGACAAGAAGCACGGCCTGACCGGCGTCGACCAGACCGCCTTGTACGCCAGCATTTGCAAGGAGTCGTTCTACCTGACCAGCGTCAAGGACATCCCCTTCATGCTGCGCCGTGCCTTCCGCGTGGCGACGTCTGGCCGCCCGGCACCGGTGCACATCCGGGTGCCGATCAACATCTTCCACGAGCGCGCCGAGCTGTCCGACCTGTACGCCGAGCCCGAATACCAGCACTACCCCGCGCACCGGCCGGTGGCCGACCACGGGAAGATCCGCGAGGCGATTCTGGTCTTGCTGGCGGCCGAAAAACCGCTGATCGTGTGCGGGCAAGGGGCCTTGATTTCGAAGGCGTCCGAGGTTGTGCTGGCGCTGGCCGAGCGCCTGCAGATCCCCATCGCCACCACCACGCCAGGCAAGGGCGCGGTGCCCGAGACGCACCCCTTGGCGCTGCGCGTCATTGGCGCGCGCGGCGGCATGGACTATTCGAACCGCTACGCCTTGGAGGCCGATACGGTGTTCTTCATTGGCAGCAACACCGATTCCAGCTCCACCAACCACTGGAAGCTGTACGGCGACCCCGGCAGCAAGACCTTTTTGCACCTGGACATCGCGGAAGCCCATGTCGGCAACAACTTCCCGGTGAAAGTGGGCCTGGTGGGCGATGCCCGGGCGACCCTGGCGTATATGTTGGAGCTGATCGAGGCCGAGCACGGCGACGTGCGGCGCCAGCCGCTCGATCTGACCGAGACCAAGCGCGCCGCGCTGGACGCCGTGTTCAACTCGACCGTGGCCATGCCGGCAGGCACGATTTCCCCGGTGAAACTGTCGCAGGCCCTGGACGCCCTCTTGCCGCCCAACGCCATCGTGACCGCCGAGCCGGGGGTCAGCGCCATTTACCCGTCGGCGCTGCTGTCCGTGCGCGAAGCCGGGCGCCGCTACCTCACCAATTATTCGATGGGGGCCCTGGGCTACGCGGTGCCGGCCGGCATCGGCGCGGCCTATGCCAACGACGGCCCGGTGATCTCGTTCACGGGCGATGGCTCGTTGGCCTTTGTCCTGGGTGACTTTGAAACCATCAAGCGCAGCGGGAAAAACATCACCGTGATCCTGACCCGCAACGACACCTACGGCTGGATTCGCGGCGAGGCGATTTTGCTGGACGGCGTGGACGCCCCGTGGACCACCGATTTTGGCGCGGTGGACTACGTCAAGGTGGCCGAGGGCTTTGGTTTTGCCACCGCACGGATCACGTCGGAAGAGCAGATCGAGGCCGTGCTGAGAGAGGCCATCGAAAACCCGGGCGCCAACTTCATCGAGGTGGTCGTTCCGTCGCAGGACCAGATCGTGCCTTTCGTGCCGCCCTGGGTTCAGGCCGCGAAAGACAAGAAGTTGCCGTACTTCGAGTGACGAGAGCCCCGTGCGAGTCCCTGAAAATTACGCATACTCATGCTGCTCATCCCTACAAGTGCTCGCTGATGCCCTCCAAAGTTGACGCTCCGCACGCCGTGCGTGTGAAATCCGGGTCCCATGGTGTGGGCGCCATTTCCACCGCCCGGCGCGCGCGCGGCTCCGACGTGCTGAACCGTCTGCGCGACATGGCCATTGCCTACGAGCTGAAACCCGGTGAGCGCTTGTCCGAGATCGAGTTGGCCGAGCGCCTGGGCGTCAGCCGCACGCCGGTGCGCGAGGCGCTGGCGCGGCTGGTCACCGATGGTTTTCTGGCGCCGGCCAGCCGCGGCTTCGTGCGCCGCCCGCTGGACGTGCAGGAAACGCTGGATTTGTACGAGGCGCGCCTGGCCATCGAGCGCGAATGCCTGCGCCTGGCGCTCACGCGCGCCACGCCCGAGCAAATCGAGGAGGCGCAAGACTACCTGGCCGGCAGCCGTCAGGTGCGCCCGCCCACCCCGGTGCGCGAGCTGGTGGCGCTGGACGAGGCCTTCCATCTGCGCATTGCCGCCATGGCCCACAACGCCGAGTTGCTGCGCCTGCTGGAGAACCTGAACCAACGCATCCGCTTCGTGCGCTGGCTGGCCATGGAAAGCGTGGGCCGCGAATCGACCCAGGAGCAGCACCAGCAACTGCTCGACGCCCTGGCCGCCGGCCAGGCCGAGGAAGCCGAGCGCTGCCTGAGCCAGCACATCGGCCTGCGCCGCGAGCAGGTGGTGGAGGCGATTGGGCGTGGGCTGGCGCGCATCTACATGCCGCAAGAGGACGCCGCGCAACCCTGAGGCGGGCCCGCCTGGCTCAGTGGCCGGGCGGCGGCGCGGTGCTGCCGCGCACCACCAGCTCCACCGGGTACTGCATGACGCGCTCGTGGGGCTGGTTTTCCAGCCGGGCGATCAGTTGTTCGGCGGCGCCGTGGCCGATGGCCGTGACGGGGGTCGCCACGCTGGTCAACGGCGGCGTCTGGGTGGCGCCAAGGTCGGTGTTGTCCACCCCGGTCACCGACAGCTGCTCGGGAATGCGAATGCCCAGCTTGCGGCAGGCCAGCATGGTGCCGACCGCGAACACGTCGTTGGTGGCCACCACGGCGCTGGGGCGCTGAGGCTGGCTGAGCAGTTGCGTGGCGGCCGCCTCGGCCTCCGGCAGGGAAATAGCGGCGTAGGCCACGTGGCGCTCGTCCAGCGTCAGGCCGTGTTGCGCCAGCGTGCCGCGCAGTCCCTCGCCACGCGCCCGGGCGCGGTCGTTGCCCGTCAGGTGGGCGCTGAGCAGGCCGATGTGGCGATGCCCCAGCGCAATCAGGTGCCGTGCCACCAGCTGGGTGGCGGCCTGGTTGTCGAAGCCGATGCAGGGGTGGCGCTGCGCGGGGTCGGCGCCCCAGGTCAGCACGTAGGGGCGGCCGTAGTCGTCCAGCAGGGAAAACAAGGCCTGCTCATGGTCCAGGCCGACCAGCACGAAGGCGTCCACCCCATGCTCGATCAACTGGCCGGCCAGGCGTGTTTCGACGGCCAGGTCGTAGTGGTGTTCGGCCAGCACCACCACGTAGCCGCGCTCACCCAGCCGCTGCTGCAAGGCGCTGGTGGTGCGCGCGTACAGCGCGTAGTCGAAACTGGGCACGAGGGCCCCCACCATCTTGCTGCGGTGGCTGCGCAAGGCGCGCGCCGCGCCGTGCGGCACATAGCGCAGCTTGGCGGCGGCGTCGAGCACGCGCTGGCGGGTGTCGGGGTCGACCGAACCCGGCTGGTTCATGGCGCGCGAGACGGTGGCCGTGGAAACGCCCGCCAGTTGCGCCACGTCCTTGGCGCCCGAGCGTGTCTTGCGGGCAGTGAATTCGGGTGGGGCGGTGGGCGGAAGCATGACAGGGCGCTTGGGGAGTGTGCCGCAATAGTAAACGTTTGCACGACACGCTTTCGCCCATTTCGGAACAAGATCAAACCCAAGAAATACGGGTAATCCCGGGACGATTTTCGCAGAGCAGTCGATAGACTTGGGGCACCGATGTAATCGATTTCATGAACCTGGTCCAACGTTCCAAGGCGATGGGCCGCACAGGAGGCACGGCATGAGGCGAGTGATCCAGAGCCAAGGGGGCGCCACACGGCGCGAGATCGTCGGCGGCGCGGCCGCCCTGGGGGTGGCGATGTGGAGCGGGCGCGCCTGGGCTCAGGCCAGTGCCGACCTGGGACCGTACCAGCAGGCCAAGATCAACTGGCGGCAAGCCGAGGGCGAGTCGATCTCGGTGGCGGTGATTCCGGCCAGCTACTTTGAAAACCTGCTCAGCCTGCTGCCGCAGTTCGAGGCCCTCACCGGTATCAAGGTGCGGCCCGAGAAGGTGCCGCCCGGGCAGATCCGCCAGAAGGCGATGCTGGATCTGTCGTCCAAGACCGGCACCTACGCCACCCACGCGGCCGACCCCATGTACTACCCGCTGTACGTGGCCAACAAGTGGGTCGACCCGCTGGACCGCTACCTGAACGACGCCACGCTGACGGACCCGGCCTGGTTCAACTATGGTGACATCCTGAAGGCCTGGCGCGAGGCCGATTCCATCGACGGCAAGCCCTACGGCATTCCCTACGACGGCGAGGTGACCGTGCAGGTCTACCGCAAGGACCTGTACGCGGCCAAGAACCTCAAGCCGGCCGAGACCTACGACCAGTTGCTGGCCAACGCCAAGGCCTTGAACGACCCGGCCAACCGCGCCTATGGCCTGGCCTTGCGCGGCTTTGCCGGTGCTGGGCAGAACATGTACATCTACCCCTCGCTGCTGCGCGGCTTTGGCGGTGGCTGGTTCCAGGGCAAGGTGCTGACAGTGAACACGCCGGAGGCGGTGAAGGCACTGGAGTGGTACGTGAACGCGCTCACCCAGTACGCGCCGCCTGCCGTGCGCAACTGGAACTGGCCGGACATCGCCGACGCCTTCTCGCAGGGCTCGGTGGCCTGCTACGTGGACGCGCACTCGTCCGCCGCCGTCATCACCAACCCCGAAAAGTCCAAGGTGGTGGGCAAGGTGGCCTACGCGCGCTGGCCCAAGGGGCCGGCGGGCAAGCGCGTCACCTCGATCTGGAACTGGGGCTTTCCCATCAACGCCGCGCTGTCCGAGAAGACCAAGCGCGCCACCTGGCTGTTCATCAGCTGGGCCGCGGCGGCCGAGACCCAGGCGCGCACCTCCTGGAAGTTCGACGGGCCGGCCAAACGCTCGGGCCTGAACCGCCTGTCGCTGTGGAAGTCGCCCGAGTTTGCCGAGGCCATGAAGAACGCCGGCGACAACTTCATCCCCGCGGCGCTGGAGTCGCTGGAGCAGGACACCGACGTCGATTGGCGCCCACGCGTGCCGCAGTGGCCGGCGGTGGGCGAGACCATGGCCACGGCCATTCAATCCGCCCTGGTGGGGCAGAAAAAGCCGAAGGAAGCGCTGGACGAGGCCCAGGCGCGCATTGCCCAGGTCATGAAAAGCTGAGCGCCCATGAGCCTTGCCGCCCCCATCGACGTGATGGCGCGGCAGGAGCGGCGTTTCGCGCTGGCGTTGTTCGCGCCGGCCTTTGTGCTGCTGCTGCTGATCACTACCGCGCCGCTGATCTTCCTGGCCTGGAACAGCCTGCAGAAGCTGGACATGAGCATGCCCTGGCTGTCCGGCTTCGCTGGGCTGGACAACTACGCCAAGATGGGGGGCGACCCGCGTTTCTGGAATTCCCTGGCGCTGACGGCGGTCTACACCGCCTCCACGGTGGTGCTGCAGGTGTTCATTGGCCTGTCGCTGGCCCTGCTGGTGCTGCAAATTCCCCGTGGTCAGGCGCTGCTGCGGGTGGCGGCCATCCTGCCCATCGTGCTGGCGCCGGTGGTGGTGGGCCTGTTCTGGCGCACCCTGGTGCTGGCGCCCGACGTGGGCCTGGTGGACGTGGTGACGCGCGCGCTGGGCCTGGGCAGCCACAACTGGCTGGGTGACCCGCAGCTGGCGCTGATCTCGGTCATCGCCATCCACACCTGGCAATGGACACCGTTCGCCTTTCTGGTGCTGCTGGCCACCCTGGCCACGCTGCCGCCCGATGTGTACGAAGCGGCGCGGCTGGATCGCGCCGGGCCGGCGCAGCGCTTTTGGCACATCACGCTGCCGCTGATCCGACCGGCGGTGGTGATGGTGGTCATCCTGCGCACCATGACGGCGCTGTCGGCGTTCGCGGCGATCTTTGCCGCCACCGGAGGCGGCCCGGGCACCGCCACCGAAATCCTGAACCTGTACGCCTACCGCACCTCGTTCACCGAGCTGAACCTGGGGTATGGCTCGGCGCTGGCGATGGTGCTGCTGGCCATCACTGTGCTCATTTCCTGGCTGCTGTTCAGCCGCCGAAAGGCCCGGGCATGATCGCCCCGCGCGCAAGTCGGCAAGCGCTGCTGCTGGTGGTGGCCGGGTTGCTGGTGTCGGTGTGGGCGTTTCCGGTGCTGTGGGCGCTGCTGACTTCGTTCAAGACCGAGCGCGACGTGCTGGCCTACCCGCCACTGCTGGTGTTCAGCCCGACCTTGACCAACTATCAGGACGTGCTGTGGGGCCCGTCCTCGATCCTGCCCAACCTGTGGTCCAGCCTGGTGGTGAGCTGCGCCGCCACGGCGCTGACAATGCTGTTTGCCGTGCCCGCCGCCTACGCGCTGGCGCGCCTGCGCTATCCCGGACGGCGCATCAGCGGCTTTTATGTGCTGGCCACGCAGATGCTGCCGCCGGTGGGGCTGGTGATTCCCTACTACCTGGTGCTGCAGCGGGTGGGCTGGCTGGACAGCTACAGCGGGCTGGTCACCATCTACCTGACGTTTTCCTTGCCGTTCGCGATCTGGCTGCTGGTGTCGTATTTCGAAGATGTGCCTTATGAGATGGAAGAAGCCGCGTTGCTGGACCGCGCCGGCCGTCTGCGCGCGCTCTGGTACGTGATCCTGCCGCAGGTGCGCGGCGGCATGGCGGTGACCACGGTGTTTGTGTTCCTGAACGCCTGGAACGAATTCATGTTCGCGGTGGTGCTGGGTGGCAACCGGGTGCGGCCGGTCACCGTGGCGATGTTCAATTTCATCTCTGTCGAGCAGACGCAGTGGGCGCGTCTGGCGGCCGGGGCCATGGTGGCCATGGCCCCGGTAATCATCGTCGGGCTGCTGGCGCAGCGCCATATCGTCAAGGGCCTCACGGTGGGCGCGGTCAAGGGAGGGGGGCGTCGATGAGCACAGGCAAGGGCGCGGTGCGGTTCGAGGGCGTGGTCAAGCGCCACGGGCCGACCACGGTGCTGCATGGCGTGGATCTGGAGATCCAGGCCGGCGAATTTTTCGTGCTGCTGGGGCCTTCTGGGTCCGGCAAGACCACCACGCTGCGCATCCTGGCCGGCCTGGAGCCGGTCAGTGGCGGGCGCGTGTTCATTGATGGCGAGGACGTCACCACGGTGGAGCCGGGCGCCCGTGACGTGGCCATGGTGTTTCAGAGCTATGCGCTGTACCCGCACATGACGGTGGAGCAGAACATCGGCTTTCCGCTGCGCATGGTCGGCACGCCGCGCCAAGCCGTCGAGCAGGCCGTGCGCGACGCCGCCACGCGCGTCAGCATCGACCATTTGCTCAAACGCCGGCCGGGCCAGTTGTCGGGTGGCCAGCAGCAGCGCGTGGCGTTGGCGCGCGCCATCGTGCGCCAGCCCAGGTTGTTCTTGCTGGACGAACCGCTGTCCAACCTGGACGCCAAGCTGCGCCTGGAAACGCGCCTGGAACTCAAGCAACTGCAGCGCGCGCTGGGCGTGACCACGGTCTATGTCACCCACGACCAGGAGGAAGCCATGACCCTGGCCGATCGCGTGGCCGTGTTCATGGACGGGCGCATCGTGCAAGTGGCCACGCCGCGCGACATCTACGGTCGGCCGGCGCAGGTGGCGGTGGCCGGCTTCATCGGCACGCCGCCGATGAATCTGCTGCCGGGTGTGTGGCAGGGCGCCGAAGTGCGGATCGACGGCGTGGCGCATCCGGTGCCGGCCCATGCGCCGCAGGCGCGCGAGGTGACCGTAGGTGTGCGCCCGGGTGACTTGCACCCGGGGCCCGTCGGCAGTGCGGCGCGCGTGAACTACATCGAGGAGCTGGGCGACCACCGCATTCTGGACCTGGATGCGGGCGGCCAACGCCTGAAGCTCAAGACCGACGCTCGCAACGACCTGGTCGAGGGCGACACGATCCACGTCGGCTTCGAGCCGGCGGCGGTGCACCTTTTCGACCGCGCCAGCGGCGCCCGCCTGAACTGAACCCGCTCACCCACAAGGGAACCACCATGCGCTCCACACGCCCGAACGTCCTGCTGATCCTGAACGACGACATGGGGTATTCCGACATCGGCTGCTACGGCGGCGAGATCGAGACCCCCCACCTGGACCGCCTGGCTGCGGGCGGACTGCGTTTCTCGCAGTTCTACAACACGGCGCGCTGCAGCCCCTCGCGTGCGTCCTTGCTCACCGGCCTGCACCCGCACCAGACCGGCATCGGCATCCTGACCTATGACTCGGGACCCGAGGGCTATGCCGGCAACCTGAACCAGCGCTGCGCCACCATTGCCGAGGTGCTGAAACCCGCGGGTTACCGCAGCTATCTGAGCGGCAAGTGGCATGTGTCGAGCAATCTGGTCGAGCCGACCGACTCGTGGCCGATGCAGCGCGGCTTTGACGATTTTTTTGGCACCATCATCGGCGCCGGCAGCTTCTATGACCCCAATACGCTGACGCGGCGCAACCAGAACGCTGAGCACGAGGCGCGTGCGCCGGGCTTTTTCTACACCGACGCCATCAGTGACGAGGCGGTGAAGTTCCTGCGGCAGCACCGCGATGCGCACGCCGACAAGCCCTTCTTTCAGTACGTGGCCTACACCGCGCCGCACTGGCCGCTGCATGCGCACCCCGAGGACATCGCCAAGTACAAGGGCCGCTTCGACGCCGGCTGGGACCAGCTGCGCGAGCAGCGCCTGGCGCGCCTGGTGGCCAGCGGTATCCTGGATGCGCAGTGGCAGCTGACGGCGCGCGACCCGCGCCAGCCGCCCTGGACGGAGGCCGAGCACAAGGCCTGGCTGGCCAACTGCATGGAGGTGTACGCGGCGCAGATCGATCGCATGGACCAGGGCATTGGCCGCATCCTGGCGGCGCTGCAGGACATGGGTCAACTGGACGATACGCTGGTGATTTTCCTGTCCGACAACGGCGCCTGCGCCGAGGACATCCCCGAGGGCGTGACGGTGGACGAGTTGGTCAGCAAGCTGATGATCGCCCGCTCGCACACCCGGGACGGCGCCGTGGTGCGCTTTGGCAACACCCCGGACATTGCCCCCGGCCCCGAAGACACCTACCAGAGCTACGGCCAGGCCTGGGCCAATCTGTCGAACACGCCGTTCCGGCTGTACAAACACTGGACGCACGAGGGCGGCATTTCCACGCCGCTGATCTTCCACTGGCCGGCCGGCATCGCGCAGCGTGGCGAGGTCCGCCACACACCGGGCTACTTGCCGGACATCATGGCCACCATTGTCGAGGTGGCGCAGGCGGCCTATCCCGAGCAGCTGGGCGAGCGCGACATCCTGCCGCTGGAAGGCCATTCGCTGGCCGGCGCCTTCGCGGCCGACGCGCCCGAGCGCCCGCCCATGTTCTGGGAGCACGAGGGCAACGCCGCCATGCGCGACGGCCGCTGGAAGCTGGTGCGCGAGTACCCCAAGGCCTGGGAGCTGTACGACATGCAAGCCGACCGGACCGAACTGCACGACCTGGCCGCCCAGCAGCCCGAACGCGTGGCCCGCATGGCCGGGCAGTACCAAGCCTGGGCTCAGCGCGCCGGGGTGCTGCCGCGCGATCAGGTGCTGGCGCTGATGCGCAGCCAGGGCGTGACCCAGGCCTTCTGGGAAGAGGAGTGAAAGCCTGCTGCACGCCCCAGGCGGTCCGACCGGCCGGCGTGGTGCCGGCGGCGGGGACGGCCAGGGGCCAAGCGGCGATCGACTGGGTGGCTTTGCCCGGGGGGCGCTTTCTGATGGGCACCGATTCGCGCGAGGGTTTTGCCGAGGACGGCGAGGGTCCGGCGCGCGAGGTCACGGTGAGCGCCTTCGCGCTGGGGCGCACGGCGGTCACCAATGCCCAGTTTCGCGACTTCGTGCGTGCCACGCGCCATGTCACGCAGGCCGAGGCGGCCGGGAATTCTTTCGTCTTCTACCTGCAGGTGGCGCCCGAGCTGCGCCAGGCCACGCGCCAGGTGGCGCGCGACGTGCCCTGGTGGCTGCCGGTGGAGGGCGCCTGCTGGCAGCGGCCCGAGGGGCCGGGCTCGTCGATGCTGGAGCGGCTGGACCACCCGGTGGTGCACATCTCGTGGCACGACGCGCAGGCTTTCTGTGCCTGGGCTGGCGCGCGGCTGCCGACCGAGGCGGAGTGGGAGTTCGCGGCGCGTGGCGGCCTGGCCGGCCAGCGCTATCCCTGGGGCGACGAGCTGGTCGACGGTGGGCGCGGCCAGTGCCAGATCTGGCAGGGCGAGTTTCCGGCCCACCCCGCGCCGGGCTGGGCGCCCGGCACCCTGCCGGCGCAAGCCTTGCCGCCCAACGGCCATGGTTTGCACCACATGGTGGGCAACACCTGGGCCTGGTGCGCCGACTGGTTCAGCCCCGACTACCACCGTGAAACGCCGGCGCTGGACCCCGTGCAGTCCAGGATGACCGGGCGGCGCTCGCAGCGCGGCGGCTCGTTCCTGTGCCACGCCTCGTATTGCAATCGCTACCGGGTGGCGGCGCGCGGCGCCAACACCCCCGACACCAGCACCAGCCACTGCGGCTTTCGCGTGGCGCGCTCGGGGCCACTACAGTAGTGCCACCATGAGCTATCTCCTCGCCCTCGACCAAGGTACCACCAGCAGCCGCGCCATCGCCTTCGACCGCCAAGGGCGTGTCGCCGCGGTGGCGCAACGCGAGTTCACCCAGCATTTTCCCCAGCCTGGCTGGGTGGAACACGACGCCAGCGAGATCTGGACGACGCAGCTGGCCGTGGCACGCGAATGTGTGCGAAAACTGACCTTGGCCGGCGCCAGTAAATCTAGAGTAGCTACTAATATAGTAGCAATCGGCATCACCAACCAGCGCGAAACCACGGTGCTGTGGGACCGCGCCACGGGCCAGCCGGTGGCGCCGGCCATCGTCTGGCAGGATCGGCGCACCACGGCGCGCTGCGAGCAACTCAGGCGCCAGGGCAAGGCGGCGCTGATCCAGCGCAAGACCGGGCTGGTGCTGGACGCCTATTTTTCCGCCACCAAGCTGGAATGGCTGCTGGACCAGGTGCCCGGCGCCCGCACCCGGGCCGAGGCCGGCGAGCTGGCCTTTGGCACCATCGACAGCTGGTTGGTCTACAAGCTCACCGGCGGCCGCGTGCACGCCACCGACCCGAGCAACGCCGCGCGCACGATGCTCATGAACCTGGGCACCCTGGACTGGGACGCCGAGCTGCTGCGCCTGTTCCGCGTGCCGCGCGCGGTGCTGCCGGCCATCGTGCCGTCCTGCGGCGTGCTGGGCGAGACCAGCGCCGAGCTGCTCGGCGCGCCGCTGCCAATCGCCGGCCTGGCCGGTGACCAGCAGGCCGCCACCTTCGGCCAGGCCTGCTTTGCGCCCGGCATGGCCAAGAACACCTACGGCACCGGCTGCTTCATGCTGATGAACACCGGCACCCAGCCGGTGCCCAGCCGCAACCAGTTGCTGAGCACGGTGGCCTGGTGTGGCCCCTCGGACGCCGGCACCCGGGCGGTGCAGGCCGAGCAGGCCTGTTACGCGCTGGAGGGCTCGGTGTTCATGGCCGGCGCCACGGTGCAGTGGCTGCGCGACGGCCTGCGGATGATCCGCCAGTCCGGCGAGGTCGAGGCATTGGCCGCCAGCGTGCCCGACACCGGCGACGTGTTCCTGGTGCCGGCCTTTGCCGGCCTGGGCGCTCCCGACTGGGACGGCCGCGCGCGCGGCACCCTGGTCGGCATGACGCGCGGCACCACCCGCGCCCACATCGCCCGCGCCGCGCTGGAGGCCATTGCCCTGCAGTCGGCCGACGTGTTCGGCGCCATGAGCCGCGACGCCGGCCTGGCGCTGACCGAGTTGCGTGTGGACGGCGGCGCCAGCCGCAACGACTTGCTGATGCAGATGCAGGCCGACCTGCTGGGTGCCCCCGTGGTGCGCCCCCAGGTCACCGAAACCACGGCCCTGGGCGTCGCCTACCTGGCCGGCCTGGCGCTGGGCGTGTGGTCGGATGGGGCCGACATCGCCCAGCGCTGGGTGGTTGACCGGCGCTTCGAGCCGCGCTTGCCCGAGGCCGAGCGCCTGGCCCGCCTGGCGCGCTGGCGCCAGGCCGTGGAGCGCTCACGCGACTGGGCGGACTGAGCGCCGCCGCGCCGGCCTCCGCCGATTCGTCCCGAAAATCGTCGTATCGTTGCGCCATGAGCACCACGCCCCTGCCCACCGACCGCGCCGCGTTGCTGCAACGCCTGGCCGAACCGCGCCGCTACGACATCGCCATCGTCGGCGGGGGCGCCACCGGCCTGGGCGTGGCGGTGGACGCCGCGCTGCGCGGCCACAGCGTGCTGCTGGTGGAAGCGCAGGATTTCGCCAAGGGCACCTCGTCGCGCGCCACCAAGCTGGTGCACGGCGGCGTGCGCTACCTGGCCCAGGGCAACATCCACCTGGTGCGCGAGGCCTTGCGCGAGCGCGTGCACATGCTCGACAGCGCGCCGCACCTGGCCCAGCCGCTGCCTTTCGTGATGCCCTCGTACCGCCTGTGGGAAACGCCGTTCTATGGCGTCGGCCTGAAGATGTACGACGCGCTGGCCGGGCGCGCCGGGCTTGGGCGCACCGAGTGGCTTGGCGCGAGCCAGGCGCGCGGCCTGCTGCCTGGCGCCCAGCCGCGGGGGCTGCGCGGCGGCGTCAAGTACTGGGACGGCCAGTTCGACGACGCGCGCTACGCCCTGGCCCTGGCGCGCACCGCCGCGCGCGAGGGCGCCTTGCTGGTCAACCACTGCGCCGCCAGCGCCGTGCTGCACGAGGCCGGCCGCGCGGTCGGGCTGCAGCTGCGCGACGCCGAGACCGGGCGCGAATTCCGCGTCCAGGCCGGCTGCGTGGTCAACGCCACCGGCGTGTGGGTGGACGCCTTGCGCGGTCAGGATCAGCGGGAATCCGGCCGCCCGGCCACCCCCATCGTGGCGCCTAGCCAGGGCGTGCACGTGGTGGTCGAGCAAGATTTCCTGCCCGGCGACCACGCCTTGCTGGTGCCCAGCACGGCCGACGGGCGGGTGTTGTTTGCCGTGCCCTGGCTGGGCAAGCTGATCTTGGGCACCACCGACACCCCGCGCCAGGACTTGCCGCTGGAGCCGGAACCGTTCGCGCAGGAACTGGCCTTCATCCTGGACGAGGCCGCGCGCTACCTGCGCCGGGCGCCGACGCGCGCCGACATCCTCAGCACCTGGGTTGGGCTGCGCCCCCTGGTCAAGCCGGCCGGCGACGACGGGGCCACCAAGACCCTGAGCCGCGAGCACAGCGTGCTGGTCGCGCCGTCCGGCCTGGTCACCGTCACCGGTGGCAAGTGGACCACCTACCGCGCCATGGCCGAGGACGTGTTGACCCGCTGCACCGAGGCCGGCGTGCTGCTGCCGCGCGGGGCTTCGCGCACCACCGGCTTGAAGCTGGTCGGCGCCCCCCCACCGGGCAGCCCCGCCGTGGCCTTGAGCCGGCCGCCGGGCGAGCACTTGTACGGCGCCGAGGCCGGGTTCCTGGGCGAGATACCGGGCGCGGACCGCCTGCTGACCCCCGGCCTGACCGAGGCGATGGTGCGCTTTGCCGCGCGCCACGAGTACGCCCGCACCGTCGAGGACGTGTTGGCGCGCCGCTCGCGCGGGCTGTTCCTGGACGCCGCCGAGGCAAGCCGCGCCGCGCCCGCCGTGGCGCAACTGCTGACCGAGGAGCTGGGGCCGGGCCACGAGGTGGACCTGACGGGCTTTCAGGCCCTGGCCGATGCCTATGTGCGACACGGGCAGGTCGGCCCTGCTTGACATCTCCCCAAAGTCCTCGCATAATCGAGAGCTTCGCCCAAATTGGGTTGAAGAATATCTGCCCAAATCAAGTCTTGCGTTCCCATGTTGGGGCGTGGGGCTACGGGCCCAAGACTGACCCGGCGCTCGGCCTCCATGGGGCTTGCCGGGTGCAAGTTGGGAAAATTTGAAATGATCCAGACTGAATCTCGACTCGAGGTGGCCGATAACACCGGCGCCAAGTCCGTCCTGTGCATCAAGGTGCTGGGCGGCTCCAAGCGCCGCTATGCCAGTGTCGGCGACATCATCAAGGTGAGTGTGAAAGAGGCTGCGCCGCGTGGTCGCGTCAAAAAAGGCGAGATTTACAGCGCTGTCGTGGTGCGCACCGCCAAGGGCATTCGTCGCGCCGATGGCTCGCTCGTCAAGTTCGATGGCAACGCCGCGGTGCTGCTCAACAACAAGCTGGAGCCGATTGGCACCCGTATCTTTGGCCCGGTGACGCGTGAATTGCGCTCCGAGCGTTTCATGAAGATCGTGTCCCTGGCTCCTGAAGTCCTGTAAGGAAGGCGCGCCATGAACAAAATTCGCAAAGGCGACGAGGTCATCGTGTTGACCGGCCGTGACAAGGGCAAGCGCGGCACGGTGTCGCTGCGCGTGGATGCCGACCGCGTGATGGTCGATGGCATCAACATGGTCAAGAAGCATGCCAAGCCCAACCCGATGAAGGGTGTGACGGGTGGCATCGTCGAGAAGACCATGCCGATTCACCAATCCAACGTGGCCATTTACAACAAGGCCACCGGCAAGGCCGACCGCGTCGGCATCAAGACCCTGCAGGACGGCAGCCGCGTGCGCGTGTTCAAGTCCAGCGGCGAAGAGATCAAGGCCTGAGGACCATCATGGCACGACTGCAACAACACTACCGCGAAAAAGTGGCGCCCGAACTGATGAAGAAGTTCGGTTATAAGTCGCCGATGGAGGTGCCGCGCATTTCCAAAATCACCTTGAACATGGGCGTGAGCGAAGCTGTCGCCGACAAGAAGGTGATGGACAACGCCGTCGCCGACTTGACCAAGATCGCCGGCCAGAAGCCCGTGGTCACCAAGGCCAAGAAAGCCATCGCCGGTTTCAAGATCCGCGAAGGCCAGGCCATTGGCACCATGGTGACCCTGCGTGGCGTGCGCATGTACGAATTCCTGGACCGTTTTGTCACCGTGGCGCTGCCGCGGGTGCGTGACTTCCGGGGTATCTCGGGTCGTTCGTTCGACGGTCGCGGCAACTACAACGTGGGCGTCAAAGAGCAGATCATTTTCCCCGAGATCGAGTACGACAAGGTCGACGCCCTGCGCGGTCTGAACGTCAGCATCACGACGACGGCCAAGAACGACGAGGAGGCCAAGGCCCTGCTCGCCGCCTTCCGTTTCCCGTTCAAGAACTAAAGGTGACCACGTGGCAAAAGTAGCTTTGATCGAGCGCGAACTCAAGCGCGACAAACTGGTCGCCAAGTACGCCAAGAAGCACGCCGAGCTGAAGGCCATCGCCAATGATGCCAAGCGTAGCGACGACGAGCGCGCGCAGGCTCGCCTGGCCCTGCAAAAGCTCCCGCGCAACGCCAACCCGACGCGCCAGCGCAACCGCTGCGAGATGACTGGCCGCCCGCGTGGCACCTTCCGTCAATTCGGCCTCGGCCGCGCCAAGATCCGCGAGCTGGCCTTCGAAGGTCAGATCCCCGGCATCACCAAGGCCAGCTGGTAATCGGCAGGAGAGAACAACATGAGCATGAGTGATCCCATCGCCGACCTGCTGACCCGCATCCGCAATGCGCAGATGGTGGCCAAGCAGACGGTGTCGGTGCCGTCGTCCAAGGTGAAGGTGGCCATTGCCCAGGTCCTGAAGGACGAGGGTTACATCGACGGTTTCGACGTCAAGAGCAAGGACGGCAAGTCCGAGCTGGAAATTGTCCTCAAGTACTACGCTGGCCGTCCGGTCATCGAGCGTATCGAGCGCGTCAGCCGTCCCGGCCTGCGCGTGTACAAGGGTTCCGACGCCATTCCCCAGGTCCAGAACGGCCTCGGCGTGGCCATCGTCACCACGCCCAAGGGCGTGATGACCGATCGCAAGGCGCGTGCCACCGGTGTCGGCGGCGAAGTGCTCTGCTACGTCGCCTAAGGAGAGAAACGACCATGTCCCGCATTGCAAAAATGGGCGTCGCCGTTCCCTCTGGCGTCGACGTGCAGATCAAGGAAGACCAGATCACGGTCAAGGGCAGTGGCGGCGAGCTCAAGCTGGCCCCCAGCGCCCTGGTGAAGATCAGCGCTGCCGACGGCAAGCTGTCGTTCGCCCCGGCCGACGAGTCGCGCGAAGCCAACGCCATGAGCGGCACCATGCGTCAGCTGGTGAACAACATGGTGGTCGGCGTGAGCAAGGGCTTCGAGAAGAAGCTGAACCTGGTTGGCGTGGGTTTTCGTGCCCAGGCCCAGGGCGCCAAGCTGAACCTCCAGGTCGGCTATTCGCACCCGGTCAATATCGAGATGCCCCAGGGCGTCACCGTGGCCACCCCGACGCCGACCGAGATCGTCATCAAGGGGGCCAATCGTCAAGTGGTTGGCCAGATCGCCGCCGAGATTCGCGACGTGCGTCCGCCCGAGCCCTACAAGGGCAAGGGCATCCGCTATGCGGATGAGCGCGTGGTGATCAAGGAAACCAAGAAGAAATAAGGACCTGCATCATGTTGACCAAGAAAGAGCAGCGTCTTCGTCGTGCCCGCCAGACGCGCATCCGCATCGCCAGCCAGGGTGTGGCACGCCTGACGGTGAACCGCACCAACCTGCACATTTACGCCACCGTGGTGTCCGAGGACGGCGCCAAGGTGCTGGCCAGCGCCTCCACGCTGGAAGCCGACGTGCGCAAGGCGCTGGGCGCCGCTGGAAAAGGCGGCAACGTGGCGGCGGCGCAGCAGATCGGCAAGAGCATTGCCGAGCGTGCCAAGGCCGCTGGTGTGGAGAAAGTGGCTTTCGACCGTGCGGGCTTCGCCTTCCACGGCCGCGTCAAGGCCCTGGCCGACGCTGCCCGCGAAGCGGGTCTGCAGTTCTGAACGGTAGGACGGACAAGATGGCAAAGTTTCAGGCAAGAACGCAAGGCGACGGTCCCGAGGACGGGATGCGCGAGAAGATGATCGCGGTCAACCGCGTGACCAAGGTGGTCAAGGGTGGCCGTATCCTGGGTTTCGCGGCCCTCACCGTGGTCGGTGATGGCGACGGCCGTGTCGGCATGGGCAAGGGCAAATCCAAGGAAGTGCCCGCCGCCGTGCAAAAGGCGATGGAAGAAGCCCGTCGCAACATGATCAAGGTGTCCCTCAAGGACGGCACCATTCACCACGGCGTGACCGGCCACCATGGCGCGGCCAAGGTGATGATGGCGCCCGCGCCGCGAGGTACCGGCATCATCGCCGGCGGCCCGATGCGCGCCGTGTTTGAAGTGTTGGGCATCACCGACATCGTGGCCAAGAGCCACGGCACGTCGAACCCCTACAACATGGTTCGCGCCACGCTGGACGCGCTGAACAACTGCACCACGCCCGCCGAAGTGGCGGCCAAGCGCGGCAAGTCGGTCGAAGAAATCTTCACCGCCTGAACCGGAGTCTAGAAATGGCAAACGAGCAGAAAACCGTCAAGGTCCAGTTGGTGCGCAGCACCATCGGCTGCAAGCAGTCGCACCGCGACACCGTGCGCGGTCTGGGCCTGCGCAAGCTCAATAGCGTGCGTGAACTGCAGGATACCCCTGCGGTGCGCGGCATGATCAACAAGGTCGACTACCTGGTCAAGATCGTCTAAGGAATTGCAGGTCATGGAACTCAACAGCATCAAGCCAGCCGAGGGCTCCAAGCGCGGACGCCGTCGCGTGGGCCGTGGCATTGGCTCCGGCCTGGGCAAGACCGCCGGTCGTGGCCACAAGGGCCAAAAATCGCGTGCCGGTGGCTACCACAAGGTCGGCTTCGAGGGCGGCCAGATGCCGCTGCAACGGCGTTTGCCCAAGCGCGGCTTCAAATCCGCTTCGCTCAAGTTCAACGCCGAGGTCACCTTGTCCGACCTGGAGCGTCTCGGCGCCGCCGAGGTGGATGTGCTGGCCCTGAAAAAGGCCGGCCTGGTGCGCGAGATCGTCCGGGTCGTCAAGGTCATCAAGTCCGGTGAGCTCAAGCAAGCCGTGAAACTGACCGGGATTGGCGCGACCGTTGGTGCCAAGGCCGCCATCGAGGCCGCCGGCGGTTCGCTGGCCTGAGCCCGACCATTCGTACATTTGAAGGTGATTGAGTAGTGGCCACCAGCGCAACGCAAATTGCGAAGACAGGCAAGTACGGCGATCTGCGTCGCCGGCTGGTCTTTCTGCTGCTCGCGCTGATCGTCTACCGCATCGGCGCGCATATTCCCGTGCCTGGCATCAACCCGGATCAGCTGCGTCAGCTGTTCGAGGGCCAGCAGGGTGGCATCCTGAACCTGTTCAACATGTTCTCGGGTGGTGCGTTGTCGCGCTTCACGGTGTTCGCGCTGGGCATCATGCCCTACATCTCGGCGTCGATCATCATGCAGTTGATGACCTACGCGGTGCCGACCTTCGAGCAGATGAAGAAGGAAGGCGAGGCCGGTCGTCGCAAGATCACGCAGTACACGCGTTACGGCACGTTGGGGTTGGCGTTGTTCCAGTCCTTTGGCATTGCCGTGGCGCTGGAGGCCTCTCAAGGCTTGGTGATCACGCCGGGTTGGGGTTTCCGCGTGACGGCCGTGGTCAGTTTGACCGCCGGCACCATGTTCCTGATGTGGCTGGGTGAGCAGATCACCGAGCGTGGCCTTGGCAACGGTATCTCGATCCTGATCTTCGCGGGCATCGCGGCCGGTTTGCCGAACGCCGTTGGTGGACTGCTGGAGCTGGTGCGCACCGGTGCCATGAGCATCATCGTCGCGCTGTTGATCGTTGCGCTGGTGTGCCTGGTGACCTATTTCGTGGTGTTCGTCGAGCGCGGACAGCGCAAGATTCTGGTCAACTACGCACGGCGCCAGGTCGGCAACAAGGTGTACGGTGGTCAGTCCTCGCACTTGCCGCTGAAGCTGAACATGGCCGGCGTGATTCCGCCGATCTTCGCTTCGTCGATTATTCTGCTGCCGGCCACGGTGGTGGGCTGGTTCAGCACCGGCGACTCGATGCGCTGGTTGAAGGACATTGCTTCCACGTTGACACCGGGCCAGCCTATCTACGTCATGTTGTACGCGGCGGCGATTATTTTCTTCTGCTTCTTCTACACCGGATTGGTGTTCAACAGCCGTGAAACGGCCGACAACCTGAAGAAGAGTGGCGCGTTCATCCCGGGTATTCGTCCGGGTGAGCAGACCGCGAGGTACATCGACAAGATCCTGATGCGACTGACCTTGGTCGGTGCCATCTACATCACGGCGGTGTGTTTGTTGCCCGAGTTTTTGATTCTCAAGTACAACGTACCGTTTTACTTTGGTGGCACCTCACTGTTGATTCTGGTGGTGGTGACGATGGATTTCATGGCTCAGGTGCAGAACTACATGATGAGCCAACAATATGAGTCGCTCTTGAAGAAAGCCAACTTCAAGACCAGCCTTGGTGGATGAGCTGTCCAAGGACGACGTCATCCAGATGCACAGGGTGAGGTTCTCGAGAATCCGCCGAATGCAAGAGTTTTCGTATGAGGTTGGGAAACGACCATGTGGTGCTGGGTCATATCTCCGGCAAGATGCGGATGCATTACATCCGGATCCTGTCGGGTGACAAGGTCACCGTGGAAATGACGCCTTACGACTTGTCGAGGGCACGAATTGTGTTTCGATCCAAGTGATGGATCGGACGGGAAACGAAGAGTTTTAGGAGAGTGTGAAATGAGAGTTTCAGCTTCGGTCAAGAAGATCTGCCGTAACTGCAAGATCATCCGTCGCAAGGGCGTGGTGCGTGTGATTTGCACCGACCCGCGTCACAAGCAGCGCCAGGGCTGACCCAGCACGGCTTGCACGATTGTTCATAGGATAAGAGCACATGGCACGTATTGCTGGTATCAACATTCCCCCGCACAAGCACGCCGAGATCGGCCTGACGGCGATTTTCGGCATCGGTCGGACGCGCGCGCGCAAGATCTGCGAAGCCTGCGGCATTCCGTACTCCAAGAAGGTCAAAGACCTGACGGATGCCGATCAGGAGAAGATCCGCGACCAGATCGCCCAGTTCATCATTGAGGGTGACCTGCGCCGCGAGACCACGATGAACATCAAGCGCTTGATGGACATCGGTTGCTACCGCGGCTTCCGCCACCGTCGCGGCCTGCCGATGCGCGGCCAGCGCACCCGCACCAACGCCCGCACCCGCAAGGGCCCGCGCAAGGCCGCGCAGGCGCTGAAGAAATAATCAAGGAACGCTAAGACATGGCCAAATCACCCGCCAGCAACGCCGCCCAACGCGTGCGCAAGAAAGTCCGCAAGAACATTTCGGACGGCATTGCGCACGTGCACGCCTCGTTCAACAACACCATCATCACCATCACCGATCGCCAGGGCAATGCGTTGTCTTGGGCTTCCTCGGGTGGTCAGGGTTTCAAAGGCTCGCGCAAGTCCACGCCGTTCGCCGCCCAGGTGGCGTCCGAAGTGGCTGGCCGCGCCGCGATCGAGCAGGGCATCAAGAACCTCGACGTCGAGATCAAGGGCCCCGGCCCGGGTCGCGAGTCGTCGGTGCGCGCACTGGCGGCGCTGGGCATCCGCATCACGTCCATCTCCGACGTGACGCCAGTGCCGCACAACGGCTGCCGTCCGCAGAAGCGTCGGCGCATCTGATGCCCGGCCACCGGGCGCTGTCGCCTGGTCCATATATTTTGTGAAGCCCACCGCCGCCGGCAAGAGCGCCGCGCGGCTCCCCCGGCAACAGGCCGGGGCAGATAACATGAAGGAAAATTAAGTGGCACGCTATCTCGGCCCGAAGGCCAAACTTTCCCGCCGTGAAGGCACCGACCTGTTCTTGAAGAGCGCGCGCCGCTCGATCAGCGACAAGGCCAAATTCGACAGCAAGCCCGGCCAGCACGGCCGCACCTCTGGCCAGCGCACGTCCGACTACGGTCTGCAGCTGCGCGAGAAGCAGAAGGTCAAGCGCATGTACGGCGTGCTGGAAAAGCAGTTCCGCCGCTACTTTGCCGAAGCCGATCGCCGCCGTGGCAATACCGGCGCCAACCTGCTGTTCCTGCTGGAGTCGCGCCTGGACAACGTCGTCTACCGCATGGGCTTTGGCTCCACCCGCGCCGAAGCGCGCCAACTGGTGTCGCACAAAGCCGTCACCGTGAACGGCCAGCCGGTCAATATTCCGTCGTACCTGGTCAAAACTGGCGACGTGGTGGCGGTGCGTGAGAAGTCCAAGAAGCAGACCCGTGTCGCCGAAGCGCTGCAGCTGGCGGGTCAGGTCGGTTTTCCGGCCTGGGTCGAGGTCAATGTCGACAAGGTCGAAGGCACGTTCAAGAAGGTGCCCGACCGTGACGAATTCGGCGCCGACATCAACGAGTCGCTGATCGTCGAACTGTATTCGCGCTGATCTTTGTTTTTTTAGCGCTCTTTTGTTCCGACCCGCCGTCCTGGCGGGTTTGGTGCTTCACCAGCCTTACCGGTGTAACGAGCCGAGGGTATTGAGAGGAAGTCTAGGAAAATGCAAACCCAACTGCTGAAACCCAAAGCGATCAACGTCGAGCCCCTGGGCCACAACAAGGCCGAGGTCACCCTTGAGCCGTTCGAGCGTGGCTACGGCCACACGCTGGGCAATGCGCTGCGTCGCGTGCTGCTGTCGTCCATGGTCGGCTATGCGCCCACCGAGGTGACGATCGCTGGCGTGCTGCACGAGTATTCCAGCATCGATGGCGTGCAGGAAGACGTGGTCAACATTCTGCTGAACCTGAAGGGCGTGGTGTTCAAGCTGCACAACCGCGACGAGGTCACGCTGAGCCTGCGCAAGGATGGCGAGGGCGTGGTCACCGCGGCCGACATCCAGACCCCGCACGACGTCGAGATCATCAACCCAGAGCATGTCATTGCCCATCTGTCGCAAGGCGGCAAGCTGGACATGCAGATCAAGGTCGAAAAGGGCCGCGGCTACGTGCCTGGAACGCTGCGCCGCTACGCGGACGAGCCGACCAAGTCGATCGGCCGTATCGTCCTGGACGCCTCCTTCTCGCCCGTCAAGCGCGTGAGCTACGCGGTTGAAAACGCACGTGTCGAGCAGCGCACCGACCTTGACAAGCTGGTGATGGAGATCGAGACGAATGGCGCCATCACCGCCGAGGACGCCGTCCGTGCTTCGGCCAAAATCCTGGTCGAGCAACTGGCCGTGTTCGCGCAGCTGGAAGGCAGCGAACTGGCTGCCTTCGACCAGCCCGCGCAGCGCAGCGGTTCGGCCAGCTTCGATCCGATCTTGCTGCGCCCGGTCGACGAACTGGAACTGACCGTGCGTTCGGCCAACTGCCTGAAGGCCGAGAACATCTACTACATCGGTGACCTGATTCAGCGCACCGAGAACGAGCTGCTCAAGACCCCCAACCTGGGCCGCAAGTCGCTTAACGAAATCAAGGAAGTGCTGGCCTCGCGCGGCCTGACCTTGGGCATGAAGCTGGAAAACTGGCCGCCCACCGGTTTGGACAAGCGCTGATTCTTGCGCATTCCTTCATGGCGACCCGCGGGGCGGGCGTCTCACGTGCAGGGACCGTACCTGATCCGGCGGTCCTTCTAACAAGGTAGTTCTCAAAGGAAAAAGCACCATGCGACACGGCAACGGCCTCCGCAAACTCAACCGCACCAGCGCCCATCGCCAGGCGATGCTGCGCAACATGATGAATTCGCTGATCGCCCACGAGGCGATCAAGACCACCGTGCCCAAGGCCAAGGAATTGCGCCGCGTGGTCGAGCCGATGATCACCCTGGCCAAGAACGACAGCGTGGCCAACCGCCGTCTGGCCTTTGCCCGCTTGCGCGACGACGCCAGCGTGAGCAAGCTGTTCACCGACCTGGGTCCGCGCTTCAAGGCCCGTCCAGGTGGCTACACGCGCATTCTGAAAATGGGTTTCCGCGTCGGCGACAACGCACCCATGGCTTTCGTCGAACTGGTGGATCGTCCCGATACCACCGAAGCCAGCCAAGAAGAAAAATAATCTGCTATAATTCGAGGCTTACCGCGCGATGGAGCAGTCTGGTAGCTCGTTGGGCTCATAACCCAAAGGTCGGAGGTTCAAATCCTTCTCGCGCAACCACACAAGAAAACGCCCGCTGTCACCACAGCGGGCGTTTTGTTTTTTGGGGTTTGTGGGTTGCGTGCCTGAGTCCGAGGCATCAACGCAGCTCAGAATGCCCTTTCGTCAGCAGCCCTCGGGCGCGCCCACGTCACCAGTTGGCGTTGTCGCGGCGCAGCACGAATGGACTCTCCCGGGCCGGTTGTCCGGGTGCCGGCACGGTTTGCCAAGTGCCACGGATTTCGGCACCGCAGGCACTGGGCACCAGTTTGCCGCTCCAGAACGCGAACAACGACTTGCCATCGCGCGATTCATCCAGATTGAATTCGCCGTCCTCCACATCGCCCGAGGCGATCGAGTCCACGCCTGCGTAGTGGAACAGGCCGCGCAAGCTGGCGGCGTACTCAGGGTGTTGGCGCAAGGTCAGCGTACCGCGCTGGCCAGTCTGCGTCAGTTCCACGAGCCAGCTGCCATACAGTTGACCGGCACCCAGGCGGGTCACGTCCGGGCATTCGGTGGTCGTGGGTGTGTTGGCGGCCAGTGTGGTGTTCGGCCCACTGGCGCAACCGGCCAAAGCGCTGGCGACGAGCAGACAAAGCAGGGAGGAAGAAGGGGGCAAGGGTCGAATAGGCATGGCAATCCCTGAGCTCAGGGGCGTGGATCGGACGCCAACGCGCGCTGTTGCGCCGCGCGTTGGGCGAACTCGGCGCGCAAGGTCTTCAGCTGGGAGCGTGGGTCCTCGCGCTGCGTGGCCTGGTCGAGTGCCATCTCGGCGATGAAGCGGCTCGGGCGGGTGGCCACCACCTCGCGTCCGCGCTTGCGCCGGCGCGTCCAGCTCACGGCCAGCGTGCGCTGGGCACGGGTGATGCCGACGTACATCAGCCGGCGCTCTTCCTCGATGCGCGCGGCCTGTTCGGCGGCGCCCGCGTCCTCGTCGGGGCGAAAAGGCAGCAAGCCCTCGATCACCCCGGCCAGCACCACGTGCGGCCACTCCAGCCCCTTGGAGGCGTGCAGGGTGGACAGGGTGACGACGTTCGGGTCCTGCTCGCGTTCGTTCAAGGTGGAGATCAGCGAGACGGTCTGCGCCACGTCGAACAGGCTTTTCTCCTCGTGGTACGTGCTCACCCCCGCCGCATCCTCGATCTGACCGCCGCAGCGCCCGGCCATCCAGTCGCAGAACTCCAGGACGTTGCCCCAGCGCGCAGTGGCCAGGGCCGGGCTGTCCTCGTGGTCGTGCAGGTGTTTTTCATAACCAATCGCGCTCAACCAGTCGCCGAGGAAGGCGCGTGCCGGGGCGGCGCCCACGGTGTGGCGGGCGCGGTACTGCAGGTCGCTGATCTGGCGCCCGAACTCGTGCAGGCCGGCGACGGTCCGCGCCGACACGGCCGTGCCCAGGCTGTGGGCAAACAGCGCGCCGAACATCGACAAGCGCGCGCGCGAAGCAAATTCGCCCAACTGCCCCAGAGTCTGGTGGCCGATGCCTCGCTTGGGCACGGTGATGGCGCGCAGGAAAGCCGGGTCGTCGTTCTCGTTGATCCACAGCCGCAGCCAGGCGCACAGGTCCTTGATTTCGGCGCGGTCGAAAAAACTCTGCCCGCCCGATACCTTGTAGGGAATCTGCGCGCGCCGCAGCGCTTGCTCGAACACCCGCGCCTGGTGGTTGGCGCGGTACAGGATGGCGAAGTCGTGCCACTCCTTGTGCGTGCTGCCCTGGCGCAGCTGCTGGATGCGCGCCACCGCCCGCTCGGCCTCGTGCTGCTCGTGGTCGCTGTCCACCACCCGCACCGGCTCGCCTTCGCCCAGCTCGGAATACAGCGTTTTGGGAAACAGCTTGGGGTTGGGGCCGATCACGTTGTTGGCCGCGCGCAGGATGGCGCTGGTGGAGCGGTAGTTCTGCTCCAGCTTGATGACCTTCAGTTTCGGGTAGTCCTGCGGCAGGCGGCGCAGGTTGTCCAGCGTGGCGCCGCGCCAGCCGTAGATGCTCTGGTCGTCGTCGCCCACGGCGGTGAAGTTGCCTTCGGTGCCGACCAGCAGCTTCATCAGCTCGTACTGGGTGGCGTTGGTGTCCTGGTACTCGTCCACCAGCACGTGCGCCAGGCGCGCCTGCCACTTCTCGGCGACCTCGGCGTGCTGGCTCAGCAGGCGCAGCGGCAGACCGATCAGGTCGTCGAAGTCCACGCTCTGGTAGGCCGTCAGGCGCTCCTCGTAGCGCGCCATCAGCTGAGCGGTCTGGCGCTCGCCCTCGTGGCTGGCCTGGGCCAGTGCCTGGGCGGCGTCCAGGCCGGCGTTCTTCCAGCGGCTGATGGCCCACTGCCACTGCCGCGCCGTGGCGGCATCGGTGGTGGTGCCACAGTCCTTGATCAGACTCAGCACGTCGTCGCTGTCCAGGATGCTGAACTGGGGTTTCAGGCCCAGCACCTGGCCGTCCTCGCGCAGCAGGCGCACGCCCAGGGCGTGAAAGGTGCAGATCAGCACTTCACCCGCCACCTTGCCCACCAGTTGGCGAGCGCGCTCGCGCATCTCGGTGGCGGCCTTGTTGGTGAAGGTGATGGCGGCGATGCGCCCGGGCGCCACGCCGGTCTGGATCAGGCGCGCGATCTTGTGCGTGATGACCCGCGTCTTGCCAGAGCCTGCGCCGGCCAGCACCAGGCAGGGGCCGCGCAGGTGGTTGACGGCGTCGAGTTGGGCGAGATTGAGACCGGGGTCGGACAAGGTGCGCGCGCGGACAAAGGGCTGATCTTAGCTTGCGGTCCTTCGTCGGCTGTGCGGTTCTTCACGGAGACAAACTCTTCTTGCATTCGAAAACTGAAAAAAAATGCATGTGTTTGAAATGTTCGGTAACAATATGAATACTATTTACTGATTTTCGGCGCCCCGAGGCGACCGAGAACACTTCAGGGACGGATTTCATGAACCACTTTCGCACGCTCACCGTGGCGCTGGGCTTGCTCGCGCTGTCTTCGACCCAGGTCATCGCCCAGCCCGCGCCGGCCGCCGCGGTCAAGGTGGCGCTGACCCGCCCCGCCGGCAGCGCCGACTTTCCGGCCGCCTTGCAGGTGGCCGGTCAGACCCTGCAACTCAACGGCAAGGGCACGCGCTACCGCACGGTGCTGAAGGTGTACGACATCGGCCTGTACGCGGGCGCCAAGGTCGGCTCGCTGGAGCAGCTGCTGGCACTGCCCGGCACCAAGCGCTTTCAGCTGGTGACCCTGCGCGACCTGAGCGGCGACAGCCTGGGCCTGGCCATGGTGCGCGGCATGCAGGACAACATGCCGGCGGCCGAGCGCTCCAAGCTCCTGGCCTACATGGATCGCCTGAGCCGCATCTTTGCCTCCGAGCCCGAGGTGCGGGTCGGCAGCGTGCTGCTGGTGGAGCACACCCCCGGCAAGGGCACCACCTTGTGGCTGAACGGCGTGCAAAAAGGCGACGTCGTCCCCGATCCCGAGTATTTCTCCAGCGTGGCCCGCATCTGGCTGGGCCCGCGCCCGGTCGACCCGATGCTCAAGGACGCGCTGCTCGGCCAGCCGGTGCGCCGGCCCGAATCGGGCATCTGAGGCGGCGCGCTCTGCCCGTGGCATGATGCGGCGCCCGGGCCGGCCAATGGCCCGGATTTCCCAGTCGCCGCGCCGCAGCCGCCCTTGAGTTCGATCCTCGCCGTCACCTTCCCGTTCTTCGCCCTGGTCCTGTGCGGCTACCTGGCGGCACGCTCGCGCCTGCTGCCGCTGGACGCGGTGCCGGGCTTGAACATGTTCGTGCTGTATTTCGCGCTGCCCTGCATGTTGTTTCGTTTTGGCAGCTCGACCCCGCTGGAGCGCCTGTTTGATCCGGTGGTGGCGGTGCTGTGGCTGCTGTGCGGGGGGCTGATCGTGACCGCCGCCGTGTGGCTGGCGCGGCGCCAGGGCGCCGGCTGGCCGGATGCCGCCCTGGGCGCCTTGGTGGCCGCGTTTCCCAATTCCGGCTTCATGGGCGTGCCGCTGATCCTGGCCTTGCTGGGCGAGGCGCGCGTGGGGCCGGTGATGGCCACCCTGCTGCTGGATCTGGTGGTGACCACCTCCTTGTGCATTGGGCTGGCCCACCTGGGCGGCGCCGGCGCCGGCGCGGGTGGCGAGCAGGGCGCGGCGCGCGCGGTCGGGCGCGCCCTGAAGGGCATGGTGCGCAACCCCATGCCCTGGTCGATCCTGCTCGGTGCCCTAGCCGGTGCCCTGGGATGGCAGCCGTGGGCTCCCCTGGGCAAAACCGTTCAGTTGCTGGCCGATGCGGCTTCGCCGGTGGCCTTGTTCACCATCGGCGCGGTGCTGGCGCGCTCGCAGTCGCAGTGGGCCAGCGGCGGGGGCGGACAGGCGTCGCCGCTGCACGACGTGGGCCTGATCGCCGCCAGCAAACTGGTGCTGCACCCGGCCCTGGTGTGGGCCCTGGGCACGCTGGCCGTGCACGCCGGCGCGTTGGTGCCGGGCGCGCTGGCGCCCCTGGTGCTGGTGGCGGCCCTGCCTTCGGCCAGCAACGTGTCGCTGCTGGCCGAGCGCTTCGGCGCCGACAACGGGCGCATCGCGCGCATCATCCTGTGGTCCACCGCCGTGGCCTTCTTCAGCTTCTCGGGGGTGGTGGCCCTGTTGCGCTGAAAAAGCCGGGGCCGGCGTTGCCCTGCGGTTGTGCGTGGCGCCCCACCCCCAGGGCGAAGGGCGTCGCGGGGGCGCTCGGCTTCAGTTGCGCGGCGCGGGCAGCGTCATGGGTGAGATGGCGCGCTGCTGGGCCGCCAGCTCGGAAGCCGGTAGGGTGGTGACCGATTCGCGGATCATCCCGCCCCCGATCACGTCGCCCGAGACGGTGCCCTGGCCGCGCACGCGCGCCTCGCAATCGGTCTTGTAGTAGGCCGGCAGATTCGCGCAACGCTGCAGCCCGTTGGCCTGGGCTTGTTGCGGGCTCACGGTGCTCAGCTGCGTGCCGTGCGCGTTGCGCGCTTCCATGCGGGCCGCGGACGGGTCCAGGTTGGTCTGGGCGGGGGTCATCTGGGCCACGGCGGGCAAGCTCAGGGTGGCGCCGAGGGCCAGCAGGGTGAACAGTTTTTTCATGGCAAGACTCCTTGGTTGCTTGAGGTCACCGGCGCGCGTCGGCGCACCGGCATGGTTTCACTGTAGGGCGTGCGTCGGCGCGCGCGTGTCGGACAGGGCGCTGTACCGCCGGCCTGGGCTCACGGCGCGGCGCGGGCTCACCGCAGGCTCACCCGCTCGGGCGCCGGGGTGGCGGCCATGCCGTCCTGGGCGTGCGGATGGGGCGGTGGTGGCGGCATCAGGCCAGGCAGCAGGCGCTGCTGGGCGGCCAACTGGGTGGCCGGCAGAATCGTCACCGTCTGCTTGAGCACGCCGCCGTCCCGCACGCTGCCCGAGACCTGGCCCCAGCCGTGCACGCGCGCCTCGCAGTCGACGCGGTAGTACTCGAGCAGGCCGGCGCAGCGCCGCAAGGCGTTGGCGGTGGCTTGCTCGGGCGACAGCGCCGTCAGCGCGCCGCGCTGGGCCTGCACGGCCTGGATTTCCTTCACCGCGGCGTCGGGGTCCAGATTGGTCTGGAACGGGCCCAATTGCGCGGCGGCCGGCAGGGCCATGGCGCCGGTGAGGGTCAGCAGGGTCAGCAGCTTTTTCATTCAGAGGCTCCTTCTTGAACCCGGCTCGGCGTTGGGCGCGGGGCCGGGAGGCGACGGCGCTGCAGGCGGCTACCGGCTTCAGATCCTGCGTTGTGCGCGTCGGCGTGATGTCACTCTAGGCCGCGCGCCTGCCGCGCCCTGTCGGACGGGACGCCGCGCGCCTGACCGCTGAAACGCGCCTTCCGGCGTCAGACTTGCAGGGGATCGACGTCGATGGCCCAGCGCACGATGGCGCGGTGGGCGGGGCTGGCGCGCAGCGCGTGGGCCAGCGGCCGGCAGGCCGCCAGCAGGCGCTGCAGGGCGGCGCGCGAGGGGCTTTCCAGCAGCATCTGCACGCGCTCGATGCCGGCCACGCGCTGCACCGTCAGGGGCACCGGCGGGTACCACTGCACCTGGTCCGCCTCCATCCCCTGGGCGGCCTCGGCCACCGCGCCGAGAAAGTCCTGCGCCGCCTGCTGGCTGCGCGCCTCGGCGCGCAGCAGGGCCAGGAAGCTGAAGGGCGGCAGGCCGGCCTCGGCGCGCTCGCTCAACTGGCGCGCCGCGAAGCCCGGGTAGTCGTGCGCCTTCAGCGCCTCGTACAGCGGGTGCTGGGGATGAAAGGTCTGCACCCACATTTCGCTGGCGATGCCGCTGCCGACATCGCGCCCGGCGCGCCCGGCGGCCTGCATGAGCAGGGCGAACAGGCGCTCGGGGGCGCGGAAATCGCTGGAAAACAGCGCCCCGTCGGGCTGCACCGCCGCCACCAGGCCGACGCGGCGAAAGTCGTGCCCCTTGGCCACCATTTGCGTGCCCACCAGCACGTCCACCTCGCCGGCATGCACCTGGGCCAGCTGCGCCTCCAACTGGCCCTTGCCGCGCGTCGAATCGGCGTCGATGCGGGCGATGCGCACCGGCGTGCCGTCCGGGCGGGCGATGGCCGCCAGCAGCTCGCCCATCTGCTCTTGCAACTGCTCGGTGCCGCGGCCCAGGGTGCCGATGTCGAGGTTGCCGCAGGCCGGGCAGGCGCGGGGCACGGGCTGGCTCAGCCCGCAGTGGTGGCAGCGCAGGCTGCGGTCGATCTTGTGGAACACGCGGTAGGCGCTGCAGTGCGGGCATTCGCTTTTCCAGCCGCAGTCGGCGCAGTGCAGCACCGGCGCCCAGCCGCGCCGGTTCAGCAGCAGCAGCACCTGCTCGCCGCGCGCCACGCGCTCGCCGATGGCCGCCAGCAGGGGCGGGGCGATCAGCGTGCCCTTGGGCTGGTGCGTCATGTCCACGCGGCGCACGCGCGGCAGGCCGGCGTCGGCCCCGTGCGTCGGCGCGCCGATGCGCCGCGGCATGGCCAGGCGCTGGTAGCGGCCAACGCCGCCCTCGGCCGCCGGCGCGCTGGCGTGCCAGCTCTCCAGCGAGGGCGTGGCCGACCCCAGGATGACCCGCGCGCCGCCGTGCTTGCCACGGTACAGGGCCAGATCGCGCGCCGAGTAGCGCGCGCCTTCCTGCTGTTTGTAGCTGGGGTCGTGCTCCTCGTCCACCACGATCAGGCGCAGGCCGGGCAGGGAGGCCAGCACCGCTACCCGCGTGCCCAGCACGATGCGCGCCTGCCCCAGGTGCGCGGCCAGCCAGGCCGCCAGGCGCTGCGCCGGGGTCAGGCCGCTGTGCAGGGCGACCACGGCGGCGGCGCCAAAGCGCTCGGCAAAACGCGCCTGCAATTGGGGCGTGAGGTTGATCTCGGGCACCAGCACCAGCACCTGGGCCGCCGGGGCGCTGGCCAGGGCGGCCCGCGCGGCGCGCATGTAGACCTCGGTCTTGCCGCTGCCGGTGGCACCAAACAGCAAGAAAGGCCCCGGTTGGGTGCCAATTTCGGCCAAGGCCAGCGTCTGGTCTTCCGAGAGCGCTATGGTTTCAGGAGTTTCTGGCGTGTCTTCCGTGGCCGGCGCGGCGCGTCGGCGCAGGCGCCGGGCCAGCTGCACGCCGTTCAGCGTGCGCAGCTGCGGCGGCAGCGCGGCCAGCGCCACCTCGCCCAGGCCGCGCTGGTAGTAGCGGGCGGTGAACTCGATCAGCCGGCGCCAGTCCTCGGTCAGCGGCGGCAGGCCCTCGAAGGTGCCGGCCACGCCACGCGCCTGGGCGGCCAATTCGGGCGGCGGCGGCTCGGCCGCGCCCCAGACCACGCCCAGCACCTCGCGCCGCCCCAGCGGCACGCGCACCACGCTGCCCGGCGCCAGGGGCTCGGCGGCGTGGTAGGTGAGCGGCCCCTCCAGCCCGCTGTGGGCCGGGGTGGAGACGGCGATGGACAACCAGTGCGTCATGCGGTGAAGGGCCCGTCAGGGCCCGGTCGACACTTGCAGTTCCGGCCTTAAGCCCTTGATCTGCCTGACGAAAGTGGACCTGCGCACAAAATCTGTGGATAACTTTGTTGAAAAGCTGCGAAACCGTGCCGCAGGCCCTGAAAAATCAAGGCTTCCGTTAGAGTGCCTTAAAAAAAAGCAATCATTCTGTTTTATATAAATCAACAACTTAGGCGATTTCAGTGCGCCAGGGCAGGCGTGGATGGGGAGCGGGCATCGGTCACGGGGAACATTGATTTTTGTGCACAAGTCAAGCCCGGATTGGGTGTTTTTTGCCCAGCGTGGGCAGAAAAATCCTTGACTTGCCACCGGGCTTCTGCCTACGGCTGCCTTGGTTGGGGCGGGGCGGCGTCATCGCCGCAGTTGGCGCGAATGGCGGTGCACTTCGTCCACCAGATGCGCCACGTGTTCGGGCGGCGTGTACTGGCTGATGCCGTGGCCCAGGTTGAAGATGTGGGTGCTGCCGCGCGTGGCCGGGTCGGTGTGCGGGCGGCCGAAGCGCTCCAGCACGCGGCGCACTTCGGTGCGAATCGCCTCGGGCGGGGCGAACAGCACGTTCGGGTCGATATTGCCCTGCAGCGCCTTGGGCCAGGCCGATTTAGAGGTATTTTCGGGCGTGGCCGGCGTGGAATCAGCCTGACCTGCTATTGAATTTGAATCTTCGGCGTTGACGATGGCGCGCGCCCGGCCCAGGTCCATGGTCCAGTCCAGGCCCAGCACCTCGCAGTCCAACTGGCGCATCTCGGGCAGCCACAGCCCGCCGCCCTTGGTGAAGACGATGCGCGGCACCACCTGGCCATCCACCCCGGTGCGCTTGAGCTGCGCCAGCACGCGCGCGGTGTAGGCCAGGCTGAAGGCCTGGAAAGCGCCGTCGGCCAGCACCCCGCCCCAGCTGTCGAACACCATCACGGCCTGGGCGCCGGCGTCGATCTGGGCGTTCAGGTACTGGGCCACGGCGTCGGCGTTGATGGCCAGCACGCGGTGCATCAGGTCGGGGCGCGCGTACATCAGGGTCTTGACCTGGCGGTAATCGTCCGAGCCGCCGCCTTCCACCATGTAGCAGGCCAGCGTCCAGGGGCTGCCCGAAAAGCCGATCAGCGGCACCCGCCCGTTCAGTGCGCGCCGGATGCTGGTGACGGCGTCGAACACGTAGCGCAGCTTGTCCATGTCGGGCACGGCCAGGCGCGCCACCGCCGCTTCGTCGCGCACCACCCGCTCGAACTTCGGTCCCTCGCCCTGCTGGAACGACAGCCCCAGGCCCATGGCGTCGGGCACGGTCAGGATGTCGGAGAACAGGATCGCCGCGTCCAGCGGGTAGCGCGCCAGCGGCTGCAGCGTGACCTCGGTGGCGTAATCCACGTCGGTGGCCATGCCCATGAAACTGCCGGCCTGGGCGCGCGTGGCGCAGTATTCGGGCAGGTAGCGGCCGGCCTGGCGCATCAGCCAGACCGGCGTGTACTCGGTGGCCTGGCCCAGGCAGGCGCGCAGGAAGGTGTCGTTGTGCAGGGGGGCGAAGTTCATGGCCGTGATTGTCGCAGCCGCACCCACCCGCACTGGCGCCCGAGGGCCTGTTCAGGCTATTTTCCGGCCTGCGAACCTGCTCAAAAACGCGTCAATCTGGGCAAGGCGCACCACAACGCGTGACGCGTTCTGGAGCAGGTTATTCCATTTCTATTTCATTAATGTAATAATAACTCTCCATCAACCCTGATGGAGAAAGGCATGTCGCGTCCAGCCAGTGGAGACGATGAAGTATTAGCTCTTGCGCGTGAGGCCAT
>Ga0209572_1000301_pt1 | contig 86976 bp, 78 predicted proteins | sample EBPBio232012_DNA_FD_185867 | JGI IMG/M metagenome (GOLD analysis project Ga0209572, IMG submission 185867) | Wastewater treatment Type I Accumulibacter community from EBPR Bioreactor in Madison, WI, USA - Reactor 1_1/23/2012_ DNA (SPAdes)... | ecosystem: Engineered > Bioreactor > EBPR >...
CACTACTGCCTTCGACCAGAACGCGATGAACAAGTAAAAGACGCGAATCCATAACCGACCAACCCGAGAAAGGCATGTGTCAACAATGTCCTGTCTCGGAGTGTCAAGGATGTCATGTCACAGCACATGGGAATCGGTGGAGGGCGAGTCCAAAGGTCGTCCGCTGGTGCGGAAATAAGTTCTCCCGAAGACTCCCCCGATGAGAACACACCAGGGGTGCCCCGACCCTTCAGGGTCGGGATTTGGAGACTCCCAATCGACATCCTCCCCAAAATCTCCCTATTTGGGGGAGGATGCAAACGCTACCCTTTCGGGCGAAGAACTAAGACGTTGTGCGGCTCCACCACGACCTGCGCGAAGGACTGAGAGCCGAGCATGATCCGGTCGAGGAATCCGTGGCCTTGGGCTCCCATCAGGAGGAGTTCGGCCGCGGAATCGGTCATCACCGACCGGATCGTGTTTCGCAGATGATCAGCCACATATCGCCCCTGAGTCGCGGGTACGAGCGCGGAAAGATCCTCGGCAAGAGACTCGGTCTTCTGTCGATATTCGATCATCGCCTTTTCTTCGGATCCTGCGAGGATCGGTAGACGATCTTCTGCGCAGACCACAGTCAAAGATCCGAGATGCGGTCGAAGACGTTTGAACTCAGCGAGGCACTGATCCATGTAGGGCGAGTGGTCGGTGGCGAGAACCGCCGACACTTCCCCGCTTCCCGAGGTTTCGCTTTTCAGAACCAGGACACTACAAGGAGCCGCTTGTACCAACGCCTTGGCGACGCTTCCGAAAAAGAACGATTCCCAAGCCCCATGCGTGCGCGAAAACACCGCAACGAGATCGATGTCATGGCTCTTGGCGTAGTCCACCAGCTCGGAGCCCGTGTTGCCGAAGGCTTGAACCTTGGTGACAGGAATGTCCTTTGAGGCGAGAAGTGAGGCGGCGTGGTCGAGCTCCACGGCACCATCGCGGCGGAGTTCTTCGTAGATTTCGCTCAGGCCAGATGTCGGCACCTGGCCTGGCACAAAGCCATCGGGGATGATCGCCTCGACGCAGTGGAGGAGATGGACTTCCAGTCCGGCAAACCCCAGACGGGGGAGGAAATCCAGAACGGGACGGTACGATCCGCTCAGGTCGACGCCGACCAGAACCTTCACGCCGTTGTGAGAGTGTTCAATTGCGTTGCCCATGCCCCGAGCATAACGCGAGCGTCAACTGTTGTGTATGACGGATATCACATTTTGATATCATTTTTAGACCCTTTTTGTACCTAGCTCTCGTTCAATTCTAAGGGGATATGCTCCCGGTTAAGTCCTCTGTGGGGAATGACTCATGCCACTGACATCATCACTGCTCGCCCTGGCGCTTGGCACGACCAACGACGCCACCAAACTTGAAATCAAAACCGATGTGGACACCCGGTTCCGCTTCGAGCGCCGGACGGATCGCGACTTCCTTTCGACGAATCGCGACAACCGAAGCGACCTCTTCACCCGGTTCCGCCCTGGTGTGACCCTGACCTACGGTCAATGGGTTTCGCAGCTGCGGCTTCAATATTCGCAATCGCTGCGCTGGACATCCACTGGCAACGGCTCGACCGAAAACCGCGACCTTGATCTGGGCTACATCCAGTACAAGGGCGAGACCGGCACCTTCACGATTGGTCGATTCAAGCTGAACTTCGGTAACGAGCGGCTGATCGGTGGAAGCGAATGGACCAACATGTCCCGCTCCTTCGATGGCATTCGATATCAGTCGGGCAAGCTCGACGTGTTCGCAGCCAAGATCGGCGTGCAGGCCAATCGCCCGAAGGACGCCCGGATCGCTGGTGTGCGCTACGCGAACAAGTTCGGCGACACGATGTACATCCTCAAGACCGATGAAGTCGGCGCGGGCGATGTGACGATTCATACGCTGAACCATCACTGGAAGGGCAATTTTGGCAAGGCCAAGGCGGATATCGAGGTTTCCGGTCAGGTCGGCGAAGTCGGCCCGCGCGACCACTCGGCTTACGCGGTCACCGCGAACTTCACTGTGCCAGTGAATCCTCAGCTCAGTGTGGGCTTGATCGGCAACATTGCAACCGGCGGTCAATCGGCGGGACATACGAAGACCTTCGACACCCTGTATCCGACGGCGCACAAGTTCAACGGAAGCGCGGATCTGCAGGGCTTCCGCAACATGCAAGAGCTGACGTTCTTCGCGAACTACAAAACCGATCCGAACGGCTCGCTGAAGGTGTCCTACCACAACTTCTGGCTGTTCGATGACACGGATGCCTGGTACGGCGTCACGGGTGCTCCAAATGCACGATTCGGCGGCACGTTTGTCGATGCCACGGGGGCCTCGGGCAGCGAGGTCGGCAGCGAGATCGACATCGAATACACCCGCAGCTTCGGGAAGAACGGCACGTTCGCCCTGGGCTTCGCGGTGTTCGAGCCGGGTGACTTCATCAAGTCGCTCGTCGGCGGCACCTCCAAGCGCAGCACCTGGGGCTACGCTCAGTACTCGATCAAGTTCTGAGGGTCCTCCTCCCGCACAAACGCGCTCCGTGGTCGAAAGACCGCGGGGCGCGACTTTTTAGAAAAATGGAGGAGGGAAGGGGATTCGAACCCCTGAGGGTGTGAGCCCTAACGGTTTTCAAGACCGCCGCAATCGACCACTCTGCCATCCCTCCGTGCTGAGCGAATGAGATTCTACCAGCGCAGGGCTTTGCTTCCCTGGCCTGGCGCTCGGCCCCGACCTTGGACTCAATCGGGCGAGTCCAGCGAACAGTCAGGATGAAATGAGCATCGGAATGGGTGGGCGAAAGATGCCGAAAGACGCAAGGATCCCGGCAATCTTCGCCAAAATCAAAGAAAGCGGCATGAATGGTGCATCCTTCACCGCTGAGCCTCGGTAGAACGGGGTGGAGAGGCTTCTTCAGCCCGGCGACTTGCGGTCCCAGCTGGGCATCCTGAGGAATGCCTCTTCACTTCGAGCCGGGGCTTTACGTTTCGCCCCGGCTCTTTTTGTTCACCTGGGGTCAATTTCAGCCGAAAAGCGAGTGCTGCCCCGCTTCCAAACCGAGCAATCGCTGTTTCCGCCAGAGCCCACCTGCGTATCCGCAGAGGGCTCCGCTGGCTTGGATCACTCGGTGGCAGGGCACGATGATCGCGACCGGATTCGTGCGGTTCGCCATCCCCACCGCGCGTTGACCGGATTTGACCCCCAGCCGCTCCGCAAGATCGGAGTAGCAGATCGTGACGCCGTAGGGGATTTCCTGCAATGCCCGCCACACCGAGAGTTGAAACGGGGTTCCCCGGAGTTGGAGAGGAATCGTGAAAACCTCCAGATTTCCAGCAAAGTAAGCCTCGATCTGCGCTTTTGTATCGCGAAGGATCGGATGGCGAGGTTCCCCGGGGGTCAAAGGGGTGTCTTCGTCTTCAAAGCTCAAGTGGATCAAGCCTTGGTCGGTAGCAATGGCGCGCATCGCGCCCATTGTGGTGATGAAGACGCAGCTTTCCGAGATCGCAACCGCTGGCTCCAGATCCATTGGAGCGACAGGGGCGAGGGGTTCAAAGAGTGTGGTTTGCATCCGTGCAGCCAGGTTCAAGGATGAGACGGAGGAAACCGCCTCCTCGCACCCAGAACCAGTGACTTCCTCCCATTTCGGCCCCTTTGGACTCTCTGGATCGCCCTTTTTTGGCATGAATCGTGATTCCTTTCGTAGATTCTAGCGCGCGAACCAACTCATCGTTTTCGGTGTTTGGTAGTCTGAGGATGCGCCCTCGCACGGATCGCTTCATGAATTCCCCCCGCTTTCGCCCGATGTGGATGGCCCTTCTCGCCAGCCTGATGTTCGCCCTGATCGGGTGTGAAAAGGATAATGGAGAGCTTGTCAAGGTGGCCCTTGATCCTCGGCCTGCCGTGGCCGCGTCGAGCAATCAAGCGGCTCTGAAGGATGAGCAACGCGTTCTGCTGGTCATCAATGATGCCAGCGCGGAGAGTCGCGAAGTGGGGTCGTACTACGTTCAAAAACGGGGGATTCCGACCGAAAACATCGTGCGAATCAACGTCAGCACGACGGAAAACATGCCGCTTTCCGAGTATCAAAAGGGCATCGAAGAGCCGGTGAAGCAGGCGATCCGCTACGCCAAGAATCGGATCGACTTCATTGTTCTAACCATCGGCACGCCGATCCGGCTGGACAACGACAACGGGTTCAGCGTCGATGGACACCTGGCGATGATGGACCAGCCTGAAATCAAGCCGATCGGGAATCTGAACCAGGAGGAGATCATGCGATGCGCGAGTCCCTACTTCGGTTCAACCGAGCCGATTGATTCCAGCAAAAAGCGGATGTACCTGGTCACCAGGCTGATTGGCTACACGGTTGCCGATTGCAAGCGATTGGTCGATAATTCGATTGCTGCGGAGCCTCGCAAGGGACAGTTTTTCTTCGATCTTGCCGGGAATCGGCGCGACGGCAGCTACGGTGCGCTGCAAGCTCTGATGCGCCGAAGCCACGAAAACCTCACCAGCATCGGGATGGTTTCGACTTTGGAAGAGACGGAGGAGTTCATCGCGCCGGGCCTTCCCGTCATGGGTTACGTCACTTGGGGCAGCAACGACGGTAAGTTTGATGCGAGCCGGTACAAGAAAGTGAAGTTCTTCCCTGGCGCGATTTGCGAGACGTTTGTTTCCACGAGCGGGCGGACGTTTAAGCCGACCGAAGGTGGGCAGAGTTTAATCGCCGATCTGATTGCCAACGGCGTGACTGGCGTCAAAGGCTATGTCAGCGAGCCGTACACCTTTGCCTTGGCCCGACCGGATCTGATGTTCGATCGCTATGTGAAAGGCTTCACCTTGGCCGAATCGTTCTACATCGCCTCACCGGTGGTGAAGTGGAAGGATATCGTGGTCGGCGACCCGATTTGCCGACCCTACAAGCCGATCAAGCGTTAAGCGAGTCGGTGAACTGGGCGTCGGAGAATCCACCAGAGCGCGGGGGCTCCGAGGAGAGCGGTAATGCTTCCGACGGGGAGTTCGGTGCCTGGCACAATCTTTTGGGCGAGGAAATCCGCGAGGATGAGCAGAAGGCTTCCCAGGACAGCGGAGAGCGGAAGAGCCACGCGCTGATCGGCTCCGACAAAACTTCGGGCGAGATGCGGTGCGATCAGGCCGACGAAGCCAATGATGCCGACGCTGCCGACGCATAGCCCCACCACGAGCGATCCTCCACCGAGAACCATCGGCAGAATCCTGCGGGGGTTGAAGCCGAGCCTGGTTGCGAGAGATTCATCGACGGCGAGGGCGTTGAGGGCTCGTGTGGATTTCATGAGGATCACCCCGGCGACGATCGCCCCCATGAGCATCGCGGCGAGCCTGGGCCAGTGCATCGGAGTCAGGCTTCCCAGGAGCCAGCGGAGCACCTGATTCGAGTCCTCTCCGGCGAGAAGGAGCACCAAGCTGGTTCCCGCCGCCAGAGCCGTCCCGACGATCACGCCTCCCAGCAGAAGCCGGAGCGTCGCGGTGCCTTGGCGCGACTTTGCCAGGGCGAACACTAAACCGAGAGTGAGGAGACCACCCACCGCCCCAGCTAACGAGAGCGCGAGGCCTCCCATCCATCCCCCGAGGCCTGCGACGACAGCAAGGGCTCCGGCAAGTCCGGCTCCGCTAGAGACGCCGATGACGTAGGGTTCCGCGAGCGGATTTCGGAACACCGCTTGAAAGGCAGATCCTACACCTCCGAGCACCGCCCCCACCAGAATCGCTGCGAGCAATCGGGGGATGCGGAGTTGCCAAATGATCAGGTTGCTGGGCTCAACGCCCCCGCCGAGATCCCCCCGTGCAATCTCCCGCAGGACAGTGCCAAACGGAATTGCAACAGATCCACCCAGAGCAAGCGAGACGACCGCCAAGAGCAAAACGCTCAGGCCACAGGCGATGAGTATCGAACGGCTCCGGCGATCCACGACCCCCAGGATACTCCGGTACAATCAGCCCCGTGCAGACGTTGGGTTTGAGTGCTCGTGCCGGACTTTTGAAACCATCGCCGACTTTGGCGATGACGGCGAAAGCTCGTGCGATGCAAGCTCAGGGGATCGACGTGCTTTCATTCGCTGCCGGCGAACCTGATTTCAACACTCCTGGCGCGATCTGCGAGGCGGCAATCTCGGCGATTGAGAGCGGGCTGACCAAATACTGCCCCAGCAAGGGTCTGCCCCAACTTCGCGAGGCCATTCGGGCGAAGGTTCAGCGGGAAAACGGCTTTAGCTGTGGCGACGATCAGATCGTGGTGAGCTGCGGAGCCAAGCACTCTCTGTACAACGCACTCCAGGTTTTGGTGGAGCCGGGCGATGAAGTGATTTTGATCGCCCCCTATTGGATGACCTACGCGGATCAGATTCGGCTGGCGGGTGGAACTCCGGTGGTGGTTTCAACGACCGCGGCGACGAGCTACACGCCGCATATTGATCAGATCAAAGAGGCTCTCTCGCCTCGGACGAAGGCGATCATCGTCAACACGCCATGCAACCCCACCGGGGCGGCTTGGGATCGCAGTTTGATCAAGGAAGTGGCCGCGCTTGCTCTCAAGCACGGGATCTGGATCATCAGTGACGAGATTTACGAGCGTCTGATCTATGGGCACAACCACACAAGCTTTGCGAGTTTGAGCAAAGAGGTCGCGGCACAGACGATCACCGTGCAGGGGTGCAGCAAGACTTACTCGATGACCGGCTGGCGGATTGGGTTCAGCATTGCGCCGGCAAACGTGACTTCCGCGATGGCGAATCTGCAGGATCAGGTAACGAGCAACGCCACGACGTTTGCCCAGGCGGGAGCGATTGAGGCCCTGAATCTCGATCCGGCGATTGTCGAGGAGATGCGCGCAGAGTTCGAGAGTCGGCGCGACATGGGCTTGGATCTGATCCGGGCAATCCCGGATGTCAGCGTGACCACCCCGCTCGGCGCCTTTTACTTCTTCGTGGATGTCAGCAAGCATCTGGGCGGGGCGATTTCGGACGATGTAGCCCTCGCTGATTGGCTGTTGGAGAACGCCCATATCGCCACAGTTCCTGGTTCGGTGTTTGAAGGGCCGGGGCACCTGCGCCTGAGCTACGCCGCCCATCCCGACGAAATCCGCGAAGGAATCGCCCGCCTGCAAAAGGGGCTCACCGAACTACCCTCATGATCCCGAAGGAGATCCCGCTCAAGAATCCCGAACTCTTCCGATTGGCGCTGCGGCACCGTTCGGCGAGCGAGGATTCGGTAGCCCACAGCTACGAGCGGCTGGAGTTTTATGGCGACGCGGTGCTGGGGCTGATCGTTGCTCAGTATCTGTACGAACATCATCCGGACTGGGATCAGGGCTTGATGAGCAAGGCGCGAAGCAGTGTGGTGCAAGAAGCGCCCTTGGCCGAGCGGGCGCAGAACCTGGGGCTCGACAAGCTTTTGGAACTCGGCCCTGGAGAAGAGTCGACGGGAGGACGGCAGCGACCGTCGATTTTGTGCGATGTCTTCGAGGCGGTCATCGGGGCGATCTATATTGAATCGGGTCTGGAAAAGGCTCGATGGTTTGTTCTGGAGCAACTGGATCCCTACCTGATGCAAGTCAATGCGGGTGATGTGAGTCCGAACGACTTTAAGTCTCGATTGCAGGAAGTTGCTCAGGCTCTGTGGCGCAAGACGCCGACCTATCGGGTCGCGGATGAGAACGGTGCGGCGCATGAAAAGCGGTTCACCGTCCATGTGAGTTTCGATGGTGAAGTGATGGGTGAAGGGCACGGTCGGAGCAAGAAAGAAGCCGAGCAATCGGCGGCAAAAGATGCCCTCGAAATCATTGAAAGAGCACAGGCCTCGCGTCGTGCGGCGTCGGACCCAGAACTTCTTTAAGTTTTGGGCCCAAATCCTGGCATTTGTACCGGGATCACCCAGCAAGTAACCCAGTCTAAACAAACAGACAGGCTACCGAACGTGTATCATAGCCTTGTATTTAGTCGAGTGTTTCGACTTCTTCTCGCCGTCTGGCACGCGTTGTGCGAAGGACGATTGCGGAGTGGGTTTATGCAAATGAATATTGCCAAGATGGTGACCATCGCCGCCGCGGTTCTCGTGGTTGGGATGGCTCAAGCCAGAACCGAACCAAATAGTTTTCTCAATCGACCGGCGACGACGCACGCAGCGCTGTTGAAGCAGGTCCAGACCGACGATGTCGTCATGGGTCGCTTTATGCGGCACTTCGGGATGACCCGCGAAGAAGTGGTGAGCTACTTCTCCACTCTTCGCTTGGACACCCTGAAGGAAGACGGCGTTTACCTCGTCTACAACGTCCCCGAGTCCGAAGAGATTCGTGCTCGCGCCATTTTCTACAAGCAAGGCACCAAGGTTTGGGTCGATGCGGAAGATCGCATCGTTCTCAAGGAATCCTGCGGTAACCCGATGGTTCGCGGATCGGACAGCCGAGACGTGGCCCTGAATGCTCCGGTGAGCGCAGAAGTCTCCCCGGTCAAGACCTCGGACATGGTTCCGGTGGGCACCCCGACCGACGCTGTCGCAACCGCGCTTCCGGTGGATGTTGAGTCTTCGGCTCTGAACTTCCCGGCGGCAACCCCTGGTTCGATCGCTTCGCTCGCCAGCTCCTCTGGCTTCAACGCTGCTTACCTCCTCCCGGCGGTTGCTGCTCTCCCGTTCGTGGTGAGCACGGAATCGAACGACCCAGTGCCGGAGCCGGCAACGATGACTCTGCTCGGTCTCGCGGCGGCTGGCTTTGCTGCCAAGCGACGCAAGAACAAGTAAGCCTGAAGACCCCACTTCAGGACTAAAGCGAGAAGAAAAATACACAAGCCTCTCTTCCGATTGGAAGAGAGGCTTTCGCCTTGTAAGGGACAGCAATTTTGCTGGCTACAGGGAGACTCTCTCGAGGGTCGGCGCGGGATCGACGTTGAAGCTTCGATGCCCTTCGGGGGTGGCGGTCACCAGATTTTCGATGCGCACCCCAAATCGCCCAGCGAGATAGATTCCTGGTTCGATACTAAAGCAGTCCCCGACGAAGAGTGGCTCGCTGCTGCCTGGCATGATGTAGGGGTCTTCGTGAATCTTACGGCCGACGCCGTGTCCCGTTCGGTGGGAGAAGAGCTCGCCGTATCCCGCCTGTTCGATCACCTCTCGAGCCGCCGCATCGAGTTCACCCGCCGTTACTCCTGGCTTGATGAGGGCGCGCGCGGCCATGTGGGCCCGATAGACGACGTCGTAGACCTTGTCGGCCTCGGGATCGGAGGGCTCGCCGATGCTGACCATGCGGGTGATGTCGCTGAAATATCCGCCGTAGGTGCAGCCAAAATCCATGAGGAGGATGTCGCCTTGGCTCAAGGCGGCGTCTCCGTTGTGGTGGTGGGGCTCCGCGCCTCCCGCGCTGATTCCCACAATTCCAAAAGTGGGAACCCCGCCGCGCTCCGCCATGAGTTCTCCCAGGCGGCGTGCAATTTCGAGCTCGGTCATGCCGATTTTCAGCTCGCCTTTGATCGCCTCGAACGTTTGGTCGGCAATTTCTCCTGCCTTGGTAAGCGCGGCAAGTTCTGCCTCATCCTTGGCTCGCATCAGTTTGGCCAGGCTGGTGGATCCGGAGACGAAGGTGATTTCGGGGAGCATGGCCTGGAGCTTGAGCAGGAGTGCGGCGGGCATTTCATCGTCGACGGCTATTCGGCCGCGCCATCCTGCACGCTCGGCGAGGGCTCGAACGACGGGCTCGGGGTTGTCTCCGTCCTTGAGGGCATCGAGCGAGGTGATGCCAGCCCGCTGAGCTTGGTTCACGCTCAGCGCGGGGCAGATGAGATGCATCGGCGCCGTGGGATGAAGGGCCAGAGCAAAGAAGCGCTCGCCAGGATTCTCATCGTAACCTGTGAGGTACGAGACACTGACCGGATGATGGGCGAGGTAGGCGGAGAGGCCATCTTCGGCGAGAATCTTCCCCAGCGCGGCTTGCCTCGTAGCGTAGAGACTCATGGGGGAACGCTACCCGAGAAGCGCCTGTGACGGGAAGGTTCCCGGGCCTTGGAGCCATTTCGTCCTAGAGTCGGGCTCATCCGTGGTATATTTTTGTTCGGCTTGCCGGATCGTCTAATGGTAGGACACCGGTTTTTGGTGCCGTACGTCTAGGTTCGAATCCTAGTCCGGCAGCCAAGTTTCAGACAAAGTTCTGTAAACGGCACCACACTCTCCTTGATGGCTCAGACCTCAGTCGGTTCTTTCCGACAGGCATTTGCTTACCCCCTCCCGAGTGGAGAATTCTCGGCCCATTGGTTGTTTTGTGCGCGAAATGGTCATAATATGATACGTTCGCGTTCAAAATAGCCAATGACGACTTCTAAATTCCTGGCTCTCCATCCCGTATTCAGCTTGGATCAAGCTCGGGCGGCTCTCAGCGGCGATGTGCGACAGCGCATCGGACGTGCGGTGCTGCAGGGCCGCGTGATCCGCTTGCGGCGAGAGATCTTTGCAACGGTTCCAGCGGATCGTGAATCGAAGAGCTTTCTGCCCAGCCCTTACTTGGTCATGCCGCTTGAAAGACCAGATGCCGATCCTCGCTGGCCACTCCGCACTGGAGCTCCTAGGGGTAGCGCATTCGGTTTGGAACACCTGCGTAGCCTATTCGAGGGGACGCAGGGGAGGATTCTCAATCCTGAGAACGCGCTACGAGGTCGTGGGGCATCCAACGCCACTCGGAAGTTGGTCGGACGCTCACGGAGTGCTCTTGCATGAACGTCTAGGGCTTCCCCTCCAGGCCCTCGGCCCGGAGCGTTGTCTAGTCGATGGTTTCTATCGTCCGCGTCTCTTCGGAGGGGTCGTCGAACTGGTTCGATCCTTGGATGCCATATACGCGCTCGATATGGAGCTGATACGAGAGATACTCTCCCGGTATGACAAGAAGAATCTGTACGCCGCCACCGGATGGTTTCTCGAGCGTCACTCGGATCGTTTCTCCATCCCAGCCGAACTCTTCAGCGAGCTGGCCGCCCGTGGCCCCAAAAGCCCGGTCTACTTAGAGAAGTCGGTAAGTAGGAGCCAGTTGGTGCGCCCTTGGAACATCTACGTACCGACTGAGCTCATGCCAGGGGAAGAGTTCCTTGAACAGACCGAGCGAAATCGAGGATCTCGCCCACGAGCTTGGCTATCAGCCGGAGGTTCTGGAGAAGGTGATTCGGTTGACGATCCTCTTGAGAGCAATTTCAGAGCACGAATTTCTCGGGCCGCGGCTCATCCTCAAAGGCGGAACAGCGATCAATCTTTGCTTTGGAAAGCTCAAAAGGCTCTCGGTTGATCTCGATTTCAACTACATCGGGAAGTTAGATCGGGAGGAGATGCTGCGCGAGCAGCCAGTGGTGGACAAGTTCATTCGTTGGGTCGGATCAAGTTTGCAGTATGTGATTCAGTCGGGCAATCAGGGGCATGCCGGGAAGACATGGCATTTTAACTACCTCAACCTTGCGGGGAATCGAGACCGCATCGAAGTCGATGTTTCCTTCAAGAATCGGCTTCCTCTTTTGCCGCCGGAGCAATATCCCGTTTGGGTCGTTCCTGGCTCTCCGAGCTTGGAAGTGCGCAGTTGCAGCAAAGAGGAGTTGATCGCGGGCAAGCTCAAGGCTCTCCTCGACCGGGTGGCTGCCCGTGATGTTTTTGATGCCGCTTGGGTGACCAGCCTTGTACCAGCGGACGAATATCCGCGGTTCCGGAAGCTCTTCGTGCTGTACGGGGGCACTCTCGCTCATCCTCTCTACAACTACAAGAGTGAAAGGATTCAGCGGCTTACGCAACGTGAAATTGATACCCGGCTTGTGCCGATGCTCCGAGAAGGTATCGAGGTTGACCGAGCCACGCTCATCTCGCAGGCAAGGGAGGCGGTCAAGCCATTGCTCGCTTTGGACGGAGTCGAGCGGGAATACTCGTCCTCCATCAACCGAGGCGAATACCTGCCAGAGCTGCTGCTGACCGACTGGCCCGAACTCGTCGAACGACTCCAGGCGCACCCTGCGCTCCTCTGGAAAGCGGAGAACGCTCAGCGCAGGAAGAGGTAGTGACAGGGGCATCGCCTGGCCCGAGGCTTTTTCACACTCGAACGGTATCATCAGCGAATCCCCATGCTTCGTGCCGGTAATGTAGGTCTGCCCAACGTCGGAAAATCGACGCTCTTCAACGCGGTGGTGGCGAATGCTCAAGCCCAAGCGGCGAACTTCCCGTTCTGCACCATCGAGCCGAATGTCGGCATCGTCAGCGTCCCTGATCCCCGGTTGGAGAAGCTCGCGGAGATCTCGGGGAGCGAGAACATCATTCCCGCCCGCCTTGAGGTCGTGGACATCGCGGGCTTGGTCAAGGGGGCGAGCAAAGGCGAAGGGCTCGGCAACCAGTTTCTGGCGAATATCCGTGAGGTCGATGCGATCATCCACGTGGTGCGATGCTTTGAAGACACCGACATCACCCACGTCGAAGGCTCGGTCGATCCGATTCGCGACATCGGCGTGATCAACCTTGAACTGGCCTTCGCTGATCTGGCCCAAGCCGAGAAGCGCATCGAGCGCGCCCGCAAGGATGCGAAGACCAAGAAAGAAGCAATCTTTGAAGTGACTGCGCTCGAGAAGATCATGAAGGCCCTGGATGCCGGCGAGCCAGCGCGATCCGTGGAGCTCACCGATGACGAGGCTCTGGCGGTCAAGCCGCTCGGTCTTTTGACGCAAAAGCCGGTGATTTACGCCGCCAACGTCGCCGATACCGACCTCGGAACCGGGAATGACTTCACGAAGCTCGTCGGAAAACTGGCCGAAGAGGAAGGCGCGGAGATGGTCATCATTTCGGCTCAGGTCGAAGCAGAACTGGCTGAGCTGGACGAAGCCGACCGTATGGAATTTCTGGAGAGTCTCGGAGCGAGCGAAGGCGGGCTCAATCGATTGATCCACGCCACGTATCACTTGCTCGGCCTACAAACCTACTTCACCACTGGCCCGAAAGAGACTCGAGCCTGGACGATCAAGCAAGGGATGAAGGCTCCTCAAGCGGCGGGAGTGATCCACAGCGACTTTGAGCGTGGCTTTATTCGGGCCGAAACAGTGGCTTACAACGACTTGGTCGACGCAGGCAGCATGGGTGCGGCGAAGGAAAAGGGCAAAGTCCGCAGCGAAGGCAAGGACTACGTCGTCCAAGAGGGCGACGTGATGTTGTTCCGATTCAACGTCTGAGCTCTAGTCTTCTTCCACCATCGAGCTGATGGTGATCACGCTTCGGAAGCTGATCTGGCCGAGGTCTTGTCCGCTCACGCCTTTGGAGAAAATCTCCATGCGTAGTCCTTCAAAGGGCACTTCCTTCGTCAATTCCCAGACACCGTCTTCGTTGGCGGTTGCCTGTCCGACAAGCTTTTGCTTGATCCAGACTTGAACCAGGGTTCCCGGGGCAGCGGTGCCGCTGAAGTCGATCGGCCCGGGGCGGAACTTCGCGTTTGCTGGGGGAAGATCGATGGCGAATCCATAGGGCTTGATCGCCCCGGTATCGTCCACTCTGGCGAGAACGGGGAGGGCCTTGCCACGCGAGAGAACTTTTTTGTCCTTGCCCATCTCCACAAGTTCGACCTTTTTGCCAAACACCGAGGAGAGCGGCACTGTCATTTGGTAGCGTTGCCGCTTGCGATCCACGTCGGCCGTCGCAAATCGCTTGCCGTCGACCAACAGGTCGACGCTCACGCCCGAAGAGTCTCCGCCGTAGTTGATGAATCCGAGATCCTGATACACGCTCCAGGGTCGCTCGACGGTAAACGAGACGGGGTCGGCAGCGGCGGACTCAACGGGAGCATTGTAGTCGCGGGCGAGAAGACTCAGGCCGAACAAAGTGGCAAGCAGTACGGTTCCGCTGGCTTTGATCACACCCAGGGTTCGGAGGTCATCTTGCAGAATCGAAACTTGGCTCATGAGTTTTCTCCTTCGCTGAGCTTGGCTTGGGCATCGGCGATCCATTGGGCGGCGTGAATCGGTTGCCAGCTCTGAGGCTGAATGATGGATTCGATATCCACGGCGGAGGACTGGGCGAGGGCTTGGAAGGAGTCGATCCCTGCCGCCACCAGCTTATGTTCCGCGTAGGGGCCGATCCCTCGAATGGACTGCAGATCGTCGTGAGGAATCCCACGACGACTGAGCGTGTTCTTGAGATGCGCGACCTGTCGGAGTGCTTCCTGAAGTTGGCGGTGCGCCTCGTCGCGGTGGGTGGTCTGCACAGATTCTTGTGAGGGCACCGAGGGTTCTGGGGAAGTGTCTTCACTCAACGGCTGTGGCTCAGGATGGCCCAACATGCCGTTGGCATGGCCATTGGATTCGGCTCTTGTCGCCTTCGCTTCGGACACGTCATCCGAGGCAAGGTGGAGGACAACTTGTTCCGCCACGATTGGCTCGTCATCGAGTCCTGGCAAGACGGGGCCGCGGTCTTCCTCGGCCTCCCGAGGTTCTTCGACCTCGATGTAAGGAAACGTGAAGCGCGGAATCGCGGCAGATGTTGCGTTGAGCTCCGCGCCAGCGAGGGCGTTGGAAATGGGGCGATCAATCGGAGCGAGCGGGCCGTCCTCGAGTCGAATCGGGGAAACAGCGCTCTTTTGCGGCAGATCCACGTTGGGATCGAAGGCGCGCGGAGCGGAGGTCGGCTTGACTGGCTCGACACTCGCCTCACTCTCGCCGGCCAAGAATGCGCCGGTCGGTGCGGCAGTTGTGGGAGCGGGCTCCGTCAAGTGCTGATGAAGGTGAGCGGCATCCTTTCGATGCAGTTCCTGCTGAACCGGGGTCAAATCGACCGCTTGGATTGAGTTTCGACGCCAGTACCAGGCATCGAGCATCCAGTGAAGCACCCATCCGGTGAGTGCCCCTCCGAGCATGTATGGAAGTCCGTTCCAAATATCCAAAGTAAGTCCGCCAAACGCAAAGATCAAATTCGCCCAAAGGACGAACGATAGTGGAGTGTACGGCATCCAAACGGGTTTTCGGCGTGCCAAAGATGCGGGATGGGTCGATATCTGGCACATGTAAGGGGGACTGATTCCTGGGGCTCTGGAATTTCGGCGGGTGTCGCGCAAATCTGGCAGGTACGCTGATTCTCTATGGGACAAATTCGCGTGATTCCTCTCGGCGGAACCGGAGAAATCGGCAAGAACTGCACGGTCGTGGAGACAGAAACCGACCTCTTCCTTGTTGATTGCGGCATCTCCTTCCCGCACGAAGAGCATCACGGCGTGGACATCGTGATCCCCGATTTCACCTATCTGTTGGAGCGAAAGGACAAGTTTCGCGGGATTATCATCACTCACGCGCATGAAGATCACGTTGGGGCGCTTTCCTTCTTGCTGCCTCAGATCAATGTTCCGGTGTACGCGACCCCTCTCGCCGAAGCGCTGGTGAGAAGCAAGCTGGAAGAACGTGTGAAGCATCTGGAGCCGAACTTCCAGCGCATGGTTCCGGGCGTTCCGTTTGAGCTTGCTGGGATGAAGATTGAACCGATTCGCGTGACCCACTCAATCCCCGAAACTTGCGCGATTGCCTTTCACACCGAACACGGCATCATCCTTTTCACCGCAGATTTCAAACTCGATGCTTCCCCGGTCGACCATCTCACCAGCGACGTCAAGCGTCTCGCGGAAATCGGAGAAGAAGGCGTTTTGCTCCTTCTTTGCGATTCTACGAACATCGATCGTCAAGGGTGGAGCCCCAGCGAGAGCGAAGTTGGCCCCAGCCTCAAGGAGATCTTCCACAAGGCAGACGGGCGGGTTTTGGTGACCCAGTTCAGCAGCAACATCCACCGGATGCAGCAGATTGTCGACGCGGCTTATGCCACCAAGCGCAAAGTCGTGGTGGGAGGCCGGCGAATGGACATGACCTTCCAACTGATGCGCCGGATGGGCTATCTGAAAGTGGAAGGCGACATTGTGATCCAGCACGATGAGGCGAAGAAGTACAAAGATCACGAACTCGCGATCATCGTGACCGGCAGCCAGGGCGAAAAGATGGCGGCGCTGAGTCAGATGTCGCGCGGTGAATACAGCCGACTCAAGATCATGCCTGGTGATACCGTGGTCTACTCAGCCAGACCGATTCCTGGGAATGAAGGCGGAATCTGGCGCGTTGTCAACAACCTCGTTCGGCGCGGCGCGAAGATCATTGACGAGTTTCATAGTCCCATCCACGTCTCGGGCCATGCCTATCTGGATGAGATCAAGGAGATGGTGCGGTTGACCAAGCCGTTCTACGTGGCTCCCGTCCATGGCGAGCCGAGGCACCAGCAACACTTCCGCAACATGCTGCTGGAAGATGGTCATGCCGAGCATCGCGTGTTTGTCCTCGACAATGGCGATCAGCTGGCCATTAACGACGAGCGTGCCTGGATTGATGAAGACAAGGTCACCACGAGCGACGTGTACATTGATCAGCACGGAAATGCGGTGGTCAGCCGCGACGTTCTCCGCCAGCGGACGAGCTTGGCGAATGATGGGGTCGTGGTGCTCACGATTGTGGTGGACAAGCGAGACGGTGCGATTCTGAACCGCCCCCGTGCAGATGTCAGTGGATTTGTTGCCTCGGGCGATGCCGTGGAGGACATCCTGGACGATCTGAACAATATCCTCGGGCGGCTCTCACCGGCGGAAATCAGTCAGGCAGAGTTCTTGGAGGCGACGGTTCTTGAAGCCTCGCAGAAGATTATCTGGCGACGGACTTCGCAGAAGCCAGTTGTGATTCCGATTGTTGAAGCGGTCTGAGACCGCTTCAACTTGCGAGCAATTGGGAGATCAGGATTCTGTGGGGATGGTGTGCCCCATTTTTTCGCGCTTGGTTTGGAGGTATTTCTCCGAGTAAGGAGTGGGTTCGCAGACGATGGGCACAGTTTCCGTGATCTCCAGGCCAAATCCGTGGAGTCCCGCGCGCTTCGCAGGATTGTTGCTGATGAGGCGCATCTTGCGGACACCGAGATCGTACAAAACCTGGGATCCGAGACCGTAGTCGCGCTGGTCAGGCTTGAATCCGAGAGCGACGTTGGCCTCGACAGTGTCCATGCCTCCATCTTGCAACTCGTAAGCGCGGAGCTTGTTGATAATGCCGATTCCCCGACCTTCCTGGGCGATGTAGAGCACAACTCCCTTCCCTTCTTCTTCAATCATCTGGAGGGCAGCAGAGAGTTGGTCGCCGCAGTCGCAGCGAAGCGATCCGAGGATGTCTCCGGTGAGGCAGCTGCTGTGCACGCGCACCAGGGTCGGCTCGGCGTCGATTTCGCCCTTGACAATTGCCAGGAACGGCTCGGCCTCGACGTTGCTCTCGTAAGCGTACAGAGTGAATTCGCCGTACTTGGTCGGGAACTTGATCGGGCCAGCGGCGCGGTGGATGAGTCGCTCGGTGTGGCGTCGGTGAGCGATGAGATCCGCGATGGTGATGATCTTGAGGCCGTGTTGTTTGGCGTAGGCTTCGAGGCCGCCGTCGCCAAGTCGAAGCATTTCGCCATCATCACCTACGATTTCCACGCCGACCGCCACCGGCGGCGATCCGGCGAGGGCACAAAGATCGACACTTGCTTCGGTGTGTCCGGCGCGGCGAAGGACTCCACCTTCTTCAGCGCGAAGCACCAGCATGTGGCCGGGACGCATCAGGTCGCCGGGGACGGCGTTGGGATCGCAGAAAACTTCAACAGTTCGAGAGCGGTCTCCTGCGCTGACTCCGGTGGTGGTGCCGTACATCGCATCGGCGGTTTCGGCCATCGCGGTGCCTCGGCGAGCGGTGTTTTGCTTGGTCATCATGGGCACGCCGAGTTCTTCCAATCGCTCGGGGGTCGTGCTGATGAAGGGCACTCCGCGGCCTTCCTTGATCATGAAGTTCATCGCCTCGGGCGTGCAGTGCTCGCCGAGCATGATGAGATCGCCTTCGTTCTCCCGGTCGGGATCATCCACCACGATGATCATCTGGCCTGCGCGGAGCAGATCCAGGGCTTCGGGAATGGAGACGAACGGCATAGGTTCTCTATTCTACGGCCCGAGACCAGCCTCTGCTCGCCTCGGGCCTACTCGACTGCGTTCTCAGAGGTCGAATCGGGACTCAGAAGCGGTAGCCGAGCGAGAATGACCACTGCTCGGTGGGAAGCCCGGCGACGCGTCCGGCGGACATGTATTCCGCTTCGACGATGAAGCTCTGATCAATCTGAAGGCCAATCATCACCTTGCCCGCGATGCTGAAGGTCTCTTCTGGGACAAAGAAGTCGTCGTCAAAGCGCAGGTAGGCACCGCCGATCCCGAGCCCGAGGTAAAGAGGGGTTTCCTTGGAGGTGAAGCGGTGGACGACCATCATGGTTGAGGTCTGGAGGTTTTGGGAGCCGCCCAGGTACGACCAGTAGCCCTCGAGACTCGTCGACTTGGCGAATGGGTAGCCGTAGGTGATGGAGAATCCTTGGGCGTCGGTTGCGCTCTTCAGGGATGCTGCACGGGGCACGACGTAGCCGAGTTTCATGTATCCCGGAACCTGATTCGGCAGAGGCCCCTGGGCCAGCGAAGTCGCCGGAATCGTCAACGCGAAAGCGCAAGCGAAACCAAACAAAGTGATGCTTTTCATCATTCTTCCCAACGCGCGGGGTCAAAAGACCGCTACGCTATTCTGCACGGAAAAGAGTCCTTTGGTCTGCGCTATAGTGAGGCTATGACCATCACTCCTTTGGCTACCGGTTGGGAATTCAAGCAGATCGTTCCTCCGAAGGTTCGATTGAGCGATCCTCGACTCCAGGAGTGGTTGCCCGCCCAAGTTCCAGGTCATGTCCACACCGATCTGATGGCGAATAGTCTGATTCCGGATCCGTTCGAGCGGGCATTTGAAGCAGGGGTTCAGTGGGTGGATGAGGCGGAGTGGTCGTATCGCACGACGTTTGAGTGGTCGCCGGATGACGCTCTTCCGACACGTGTTTTGCGCTTCGAGGGTCTGGATACAATCTGCGAGATCTTTCTGAACGGCGACAAGATCGCCAGCCACGACAACATGTTCGTGCCGCTCGAAGTGGATGTGACCAACCTTTTGGTGAACGGCGAGAACACGCTTCAGATCGACTTCAAGAGCGCGGTCGTCGAGGGCGAAGCCCGGCAATCCGAGTACTTCACCAAGTACGGCATGCGCTGGGACATGAAGAACTTTGAGGAGCGTGCCTTTGTCCGCAAAGCCCAGTACATGTATGGCTGGGACTGGGGTCCGCGTCTGGTGAGCTGCGGGATTTGGAAACCTATCCAATTGGTGGAATTTGCGTTCCGGGTGACGAACACCCACATTGTGACCACCCCGATTGATGAAGAGCAGTGGAAGGTTGAGATCACGATGGAAACCCAAGGTGAGGCTCCGCAAGATGGCCTGATGGTCGCACTTGCTCCGGAAGGGGACGATGAGGGTGAGGAAGGCGTCGCCTTTGCGGTGGCTCACACCAGTGGCGGAGTCTTCAAGGGCGAAGTGATCGTGGAGGATCCTGACCTCTGGTGGCCGAATGGATTGGGCGAACCTTGCCTCTATGAATGCACCGTGTTTGGCGGCGGCGATGTTCTCCACCAAGAGATGTTTGGTTTCCGCACCATCCAGCTACTCCGAGAGCCGGATGCCCACGGCGAGAGCTTCCGGTTCGAGGTCAACGGTCATCCCGTGTGGGTAGTGGGAGCGAACTGGATTCCCAACAACTCCTTCCCCGCCATCATCACAGGCATGGAGCTCGCGGATCGCCTGGAATCGGCGGTCGCGATGGGCATGAACATGCTCCGGGTTTGGGGCGGCGGTCTCTACGAGAGCGAAGAGTTCTACGATCTGTGCGACTCGCTTGGCCTGATGGTATGGCAAGACTTCCCGTACGCGTGTAGCTACTATCCGGAAGAACCGGAGCATGTGGCGGCTGCGAAGGTGGAAGCGACCGCGAACATTCGACGCCTGCGCAATCGGGCGAGTTTGGCCCTGTGGTGCGGCAACAACGAAAACTATCAGATGGCGGTCGATAAGTGGGGCGGCGAAGAGTTCAATCCACCGATCCACCACGGCGCCAAGATTTATGAGCATGCGCTTCAAGAAGCCTGCGATGAAAACGATCCCTCGCGCACCTACATTCTGGGTAGCCCCTACGGCCTCGATGTCGATCTCGCCCTCAAAACGGGTGAGCATCCGGGACACAACATGGGCTATGTCGGAGACTCCCACTACTGGGATGTTTGGCATGGACGCGGCGACTGGATTCATTACACCGATTCCACTGCACGGTTCAGTTCCGAGTTCGGGTTTGCCAGTGCGCCCAGCATGGAGACGATCGAGCAATACATTGATCCGAGCCACCACTACGCGTTCAGTCCGGAGATGATCTGGCATGACAAAACGCGCAAGCCGCTGGAAGTGTTCAAGGGCATGGTCGCGATTCACTATCCCGAAATGCGCACGATTGAGGATCAAGTGTTCTACACCCAGCTGAATCAGCGGGACGCCATGCGCTACGGCATCGAGCACTGGCGACGCGGCGAGCTCTGCAAAGGCACCCTGATTTGGCAGATCAACGACTGCTGGCCGGTGCAAAGCTGGGCCCTCGTGGATCATCTGGGTCACTGGAAAGCGGCGGCTCACGAACTGGTGCGGGTTCACCAACCGGCTCTGATCTCGCTCCTGAAGAAGGAGGATCTCGTGGAGCTTTGGGCCGTGAATGATGATCCGTTTGAGGAGTTCGAATGCGCTGTTGACCTGGCGGCCTACGATCTCACGACCGGCGAATCGAGCCGAGAGGTGAGCTTCGAGGCGGTGCTTTCGCCGGGAGAGAGAGTGAAACTGGGCGAGATCAGCACGAAAGATCTACCAGAAAACAGCACACTCATCTTCGCGGAAAGCGAGGAAAGCGACACCTGGGTTCTGCTCGGTGAGCCGAAGAATCTGGCCGGGATGACCCCCGCCCCGATTGATCTGGCGATTATCGACAGCGACACGATTCAAGTGCGAGTGAACGGTCCGGTGGTGGATCTGTGGCTGCGCGATGTGGAGAACGGAGCACAGTTCCATCCGAACTTCCTCACGAGCGTGGGAGCAGATGTCTGGGAGTTGGAAACCGACCGAGTTCCTGGGCGGATTGTGGCCCGTAGCCTCGCTGGAGAGCACGTCGTGCGCGTTTCCCGAACCCCGCTCGCCTGATCTCCTGGGTTTCTGAGGCAGAAACCGTGAGAAGTTGTGCAAATGATGCGCAACAATTCTCACGGTTTTTTGATATGCTAGGGGGCATGTGGAGAGATCGCGCCACTGGCCTTCTTGCTGTCTTGTCGCTTGTCATCCTTGTCGGATGCGCCCCTAAGAACGTTCAAGCCCTCAAACGCGATGCTCCCGCAATAGAGGTGCCTCAGGGCTGGACTTTGCGAGAGGAGACCGGCTACTCGATCGTCGTGCCGAACGATTACCGGGTTCCTTCTGGAGCAACCATGGGCGCTTCGGACTTGCAGAATCTAGGGAGTGCCGGTGCGAGCTACGGTCTATCGCCCGGACAAGAGAGCAACAATGCCAACGCCCAGCTCACGCTGGTTGACCGAAACTTCCGCATCATCCCGGGCGAACCGGCCACCGGGATGACGATGAACATCCACACGCGAGGTGGCGGCGCCGATAGTGAAGCCGAGCTGGCCCGAGTGAAGGATGCCTTCATGAAGGAGGAGGTCAACATGGTGGAGCTCCCGGTCGGCACGATCCCGGAGGTCAAGGCCCGATTCAAGCTGATCTCAGGAGATGAAGTCTGGGTGATTGTCTATCTGTTCTGCGACAAGGACAAGGTCTACGAGATGAGGTTCGAGACAACGAATGGCGCAGACGCAATCAAGGAAAAAGCCGCCTGGATCGCCAGCTCGTTCCGCGTGACGGGCTGATTTCCGCCTTCAACACACATTGCCCGGAAATCCATGCGGATCGCCCGGGCAATTTGGGTTGGTGCGCTCTCGTTCTCAAACGTCGATGGGCTGAGCTTTCCGGGATGCCTTGCCATTCGGCTTGGATTCCGCCGTGCGGGCGCGCTCTTCTTTTTGCATGCGACGCACGATTTCGGCAAACTGTTGCGGACATTCGAACCCTCGATAGACGCTGGAATACCGGATGTACGCAATGGAATCGATCCGGTAGAGCTCATCGGTGACCAGTTCGCCGATTTCGCTGGTCGAGATTTCTTGTTCGTGTTCATCGAAGATGTGGCGCTCGATGCTTGTCACGGCATGCTCGAGATCTTGGATGGCCACGGGTCGCTTTCCGCAGGCCAGGAGCATCGAGCCCATGAGCTTTTCTCGATTGAAGTCCTCGCGTGTGCCATCGCGCTTGACGACGAAGACGCGGGGCTTCTCTGGCTCCTCAAAGGTGGTGAATCGTCGCTGGCAGTGGTCACACTCTCGGCGGCGGCGGACAGCTGTTCCTTCCCTGGCTGGGCGGGAGTCGAGCACTTTCTGTTCGGCATTGCCGCAGTAGGGACACTTCATGTCAGTCGTCCAGGTTATCCCCAATCGACCTGGTTCCCGGCCCACTTTTCCCCGGAGATTTCCACCTTGAGGTGTCTAACGAGAAGATCGCGTCCCCCACATCGGCGGACGCGATCGTGAAACTGCAAAAGAGCGATGAGCCTTACTTCTTGGCGACTTCTTTGGCCACGCGGGCTTCCATGTCCTTCTTGATCTTGTCGTCGAATCCGAACCAGGTTTCGATGACACGGCCCTTTCGGTCGATGAGAACGAACTGCGGGATGCCGCTGACACCAAAGGCCTTGGCAACCTTGTCGCCGTCGTAAGCGAAGGTGAACGTGTACTTGCCCTTGGCCTTGTAGTCACGGGCTTCCTTCGGGCCTGGCTCATCTTCGAGTGAGTTCACGCCGACCACGGTCAGTCCAGCCTTGCTGTGCTTCTTGTGCAGAGCCTCCATGGTCGGGGTTGCCTTTTTGCAGGGTCCGCACCAGCTGGCCCAGAAGTCGAGGAGAACCAGCTTGCCCTTGAAGCTATCGTTGGTGATCGTCTTGCCATCGGTGGTTTTGAGGCTGAACTTCGGCGCGACTTTTCCTTCCAGCTTGGCGGTGGAGTTCTGCGGAACCGCGATCAGCGCGGCGGCCACCGCGACAGCAGCAATCATCAATCCAGTGCGAAACTTTGTCATCTTGGGTTTTCCTTGCTTGCAATCATAACGCACCAGATGGGTGACCGGTTCACCGATGCGGCGCGATTGGGACTGCTTAGACCCCCTTGAAAGGGGATAATACAGGCGCATGAAGCGCTGGCTCCCCTGGTTCGTGATCCCTGCGATCATGGCGGTATGGATCGTACTGAGCCACGGTCGCGCGGGACACCTGCTGAACGATTCGGACACCGCGGTTCTTTTGCGGGCCTTGAAAGCCCAGCCGGATTTCTGGGCTTGGTTCAAAGGGGATTGGCCCTTGTTCAACCACTTCTATCGGCCGATCTCCACGCTTCCCTTCCAGACCGATCTGGCCCTCTATGGCGATTGGGCCCCGGGATACGGTCGAACGAATGCCCTGATCGCAGCGGCTTGTTTGCTTTTGTTCTTCTGGCTGGTGCGGGAGCTAACGGAATCGCCTTTGATCACGGGGCTTTCGACAATCCTCTTTGGGCTCTATCACATCAGCTATGGCGTGCTCGAGACGCTGGGTGGGCTGCTTTGGATCGTGGCTTTCGGGGTTTGGTTTGGACTCGCGCGTGGCGGCAAGGCAAAGTTCTGGACGGTGCTTTCTGCGTCATTTGGGTGTGTTTTTCTTGCCTCCATCTTGATTGGGCCGGTGGATTTTCGTGATCGTGTAGTCTATTGGCTTCCTGGCCGAACCGCCTCGACGATGATGCTCTTCGTGCTGATCAGCATGGCGGCCTACGCCCGGTACGAGCGGCTGACCGCCGGTCGACTTTCTGCTCCCGACCCCACGGCGACTGACCTGCCGGCTACGAAAGGAACAGAAGTCGCGAAGCCAGGCCGGGCTCCTTGGCTGTGGCTCGGCGTCTCGTTCGTCGGCGTCGCGCTCTCGCTGGGCGCGTATGAGCAGGCGGTGATGCTGCCCGCGATCTTGCTCGGGATCGCGATCTTCTTCCGATGCAATCGACGACTGCCGCATTGGGGGGTTCATGTCGGGTTCTGGGCACTTCTGGTCGGCTACTTTGTCTTGAGACGGGCTTTGGTTCCGAGCGAGGTCTCCGGGTATCAGGCACAGCAATTTCGGGATGGCCCGGGGCTGTTCTTCTCGCTTCTGGAGTGGTCTTTCCCGGCGGGCAACAATGTACGCGAATTCCTGCATTCGATGGATGTTGGGATCCTGCTGTTCCTTACTGCGGCACCCTGGACGAATATGATCGGGCTCGGCAGCAATGTCACCACAATGATCTCTCTGTGGACAGAGCGCGAGCGGTGGCTGGGGATCGCGGCACTCCTGATGGCGTTCTTTAGCTACTTGCCGATGGCGTGGCTCAAGTATTTCGGTCACTATGTGTATTGGCCAAGCGCGATGTGGGCGCTGTTCGTGGTCGTCGTCGGGATTGTCGTGATGCGGCAAGTTGGTCGCGCTTTCGCTCCCGCGCCGATCCAAGCCCCAGGACGTGTGAACCCTGCGCCCGGTTCGTTGCCTTCTGGAGGATAACGATGAAGAAAGAAACTCTCGCTCTGATCCGGCGCACGGTGATCACGACGGTGATCGGCGCGGGCGCGGGATATGGCTATCATCTCGTGATGGCCGCGATGAAGTCTGGCTGAATCTCATGTCAATCGCCGGTGGTACCGGTGATCGCAGGGACGGTGTTGGGGCTCATTTCCGGGCTCACGTCTCGGGACTAGGTTGTCGGGATTGACCTTTCGCTGGAGGGCGTAACCGGGTAGCTTGATTCAACCATGAGCGGCGAACCGATTGCGGTCTACATCCACACGCCGTTTTGTCCGAGCAAGTGCGGATACTGCGACTTCAATAGCTACGCCATGACGGGCGAGATCATCGACCGAACCGTGCGGGCGATTGAGACCGAAATCCGGCAGTCTCCGGAAGCCGGTCGTCCCGCCAAGACGATTTTCTTTGGTGGGGGAACGCCCACTTTTCTCTCCGGAGATCAGCTCACGGGGTTACTCCGAGCCGTGCTGGAAACCCATCCTCCGATTCCTGGCGCCGAGATCACGAGCGAGGCGAACCCTGGCACGGTGGACATGCCGAAGTTCGATGCGATGGTTGCGGCGGGGTTCAACCGGGTCAGTCTGGGCGCACAGAGCTTTGATTCGAGCGATCTGCTCAGGCTGGGCCGGGTTCATGAGGCGAGCCATGTCGCGCAAGCGGTGAGTGCGGCTCGGAAGGCGGGGTTTGGAAGCATCAACATCGATTTGATGTTTGCTCTCCCCGGCCAAAGCCTGAAGGCGTGGGAGACGAATCTTGACCTCGCACTCGGGCTGAAAACCGACCATTTGAGCCTCTATTGCCTCACGATTGAGCCGAACACGCGCTACTATCGCCTGCATTTGAGGGGGATGCTCGATCTTCCCGATGACACGACGCAGGTCGCGATGTACGAAATGGCGGTGACGAAATGTGCAGGGAAAGGTCTGGCCCAGTATGAGATCAGCAATTTCGCCAAGCCAGGGCACGAGAGTCAGCACAATCTTTGTTACTGGCGGGCCGAGGACTACTTGGCCTTCGGCCCGGGAGCGGTGGGGTGCCGAGTTGTGGACGGGCAACGGATTCGCTCGACCAACCTCAAGCACCCTCTCGGCTACTGCGAAGCGGTGGAATCGGGGACGAATCTGGCGTGCGAATCGGATGTCCTCAGCGCGGAAGATCAGGCATTCGAGCGGCTTATGCTCGGCCTGCGGCTGAACTCGGGGATGGAAACGACTGGGCTCACTTTCGATCCGGCGGGTCTCAAGAAAGTCCGTGAGCGAGGCTGGATTTGGGAAGAGGGCTCCCGGATGGGACTTACCGAAGAGGGTCGGCACTTCTGCAGTGAGGTCGCGATTCAACTCTCGCCCGAATGATCGGGTCGCCATTCAAGCGGCTTAGTGACCGCCCCGAATGTGCTTGACCAGGAAAATCGAGCCGAAGAACAAGGTTCCGGCAATGGCGATCATCGCCTGGTACCCCGCGCCGAAATGCAATCGGTTCAGAGTGTCGATGAGCAGTCCCATGAGGATTCCCGCCGGGATTTGAACGGCGGTTTCGCTGCTCTGCCAGGCCCCCATTTCAGTCGCGGCTTTTTCGCCTTGGGGCAGGATATCGCTGACAAGCGCCCAGTCGGCGGCGGCGTAGATGCCGTTACCTATGCCGAACAACAGCACACAAAAGAAGATTGCCGTGAGATTGGGGAGAAATCCGATGGGAATGAGAGCGCAGGCGACAATGATTCCCGATCTCACCAAGAGTGGCTTGCGGCCAATTTTGTCGCTGACCCTGGCACTGAAGATTGACCCGAGTATCCCGGCGAAGGAGATCGTGAGGGCCAGGGCAATCGCGGCATTGTCCGCCGAGCCGAGGTTGAGTCCGAAGATTCGGTACTCGGTGAACATGTCCTTGAGGAAGTTGAGAGTGTAGGCACTCACGCAGGCGAACGCGAAGCTCACGATCACGCGGTTCAGCCAGACGATGCGGAAATCGTGGTCGCCGAATGGCTCGATGTATTCCTGCCAGAACCCCTTGCGCTCGCCTGGCTCCGGGCGAGGGGGGATAGATCGAATGGTGAGGCTCGTAGAAAACGCAGCGATCACGTTCACCAGGGCAATGCCGAGAAGAATTAGTTCTGGGCGTTTGAGCAACACGGCGGCGACCGCCGAGCCGATTTGCCCGGCCAGCTTGCACGCTCCGAGGATCGAGCTCGCATATCCCCGATGCTCTTCCGGAACGTTGGAGGCAACCATTCCGGCATACGGGCCAGTGCCGAGATCGTCGCCGAATTGGAGCAGGAAGTAGCCGACCGCCAGCACCCACAAGACATCCGCCGAGTGAATGGTGAAGAGGGCGATGCAGGTCATCGCGGAGCCGAGGAGGAGCCAAGGCGCAGTCGATCGCCATCGTCTGCCCAGGGTTTCGCTGAGGCGACCAAAGATTGCAGGCCCGATAAGCGCCCACACCGCCCCCGTTCCGAGCACGAGCCCCCAAGCCGTGTTCTTGGTGCCGCCCTCCACCATGTCGTCCACCATGCTCGGAAGGAGGATGAAGAGCAGGATGAACCACTTGTAACTGGTGGCAAACCAGTAGCTGGAAAATCCGAGATTCCACCCCAACGTGTGGCGATATCCTTGGGGTGCTGTGTCGGACATGTGCATTCAGTTTGGCACGATTGCCCGGGGTGATCGCGCATACTCGGATCGTGTCGTCGGGGATCCGGGGTGAATCGTGGTGGAAGCAGATCGTTGGTGCTGCTTCTGGGACACTTCTCGATGCCTTGTATCCCAGCAAGTGCGGGCTTTGCGGGCGAATAGGCGCGCCCGCGATCTGCGAGACTTGCCGAGCGAAGTTCCGGTCATGTCCGCGTGGCACTTTGGCGGCCCCACCGGGGGTGGACGAATCGCACGCGGTTTTTTACTATGAAGATCGGGCCGGACAGGCGGTTCGGCGGCTAAAATATGAGCGGGTGACGAGCCTCGGAGCTCCCATGGCGGAGCTTGTGGCGGAATATGCGGCGGCTCACTTGCAAGATCGGTACGACTTGGTGGTTCCGGTTCCGATCAGTTGGGCCCGGGAGCAGGAGCGGGGATTCAATCAGGCGGCTCTGCTTGCGGAAGGGTTGGATGCGGGATCCGCGCAAGGCGGCTTGCTCCGGATTCGGTATACGCAACCGCAGGTTGGCAAGAATCGGGAGGAGCGAACGCAGAATCTCCTCGGTGCGTTTCGGGCGATCGAGGCGGTTAATGGGAGGCGGATTCTGCTGATCGACGATGTGGTGACAAGCGGGGGGACAGCAACCGCCTGCGCTCTGGCTCTGCGGGAAGCGGGGGCTTCGCGGGTGTTGCTGCTGACGTTTTGCGCGGAGATGATTGGCGGGGTGTCGGGAGTGTGACGCCGGGGTTTTTGGCCATTCGGCGTGTCTGTTCGAGGGGGCGGCAATCCCGACCCTGAAGGGTCGGGGCACCCGGAATGTGTTCTCATAGGGGGGCTCTTCGGGAGAACTCACTTCCAAACTTGCGGACGACCTTTGGACTCGCCCTCCACCGATTCCCATCGGGGGAGGGTGCCTGAAGGGCGGGTGGGGGAAATCCGAATCCTCTTCGAGGATTCGCCGGGCCAAAGGCCCGAGTCAAAACAGGTGGCAAGCGGGCTCGACTGGGCTACCGCCCCGCCGAGTACGGAACCCCCTCCTGCCCCTTCGGGGCATCCTCCCCCAAATCGAAGATTTTGGGGAGGACGTCGATTGTCACTCGGTGGTATCCCGACCCCGAAGGGTCGGGGCACCAAAACTGGGGGGGCCTCACAGCCTTGAGAAGCGGCGCACGCTCACCCGCCGGCTTGGATCGCGGAGCGGACGATGTCGGCGAAGCCTTTCGGATCAAGGGAGGCACCTCCGACGAGGCCGCCGTCGATGTCAGGTTGGCTGAAGAGTTCCAGTGCGTTACCTGGCTTGACCGATCCGCCATACAGAATCCTTGCATTCGAGGCCACATCCGCATCCGCAACTTCAGCGAGCACCAACCGCACTTGAGAGCAGACCCGTTGGGCTTCCGGGGTATCGCAGGTGACGCCGGTGCCAATCGCCCACACCGGTTCGTACGCGACGATGAGTTCGTAGAGTTCTGCGGCCTCCAATCCATCGAGGGCACCGCGTATTTGGCTGGCGATGACCTCATCGGTCTTCCCCGCTTCGCGCTCGGCAAGAGTTTCACCCACGCAGAGGATCGGCTTGATGCCGTAGAACATCAACTTTTTGATCTTGAGGTTGATCGTCTCATCGGTTTCGGCGAAGTATCCCACCGTGGTCTCGGGCACTTCAAGTTGACCGAACTTGCCTCGGGTTTCGCTGTGACCGACCAAGCAGTAGTCGGCGCAGAATTCGTGGAGTTGCTTCGCGCTCACGCGGCTGGTGAACGCGCCTTCGTCCATCCAAAACACATCTTGGGCGCCGAGCTTGACGGGGGCGCGGCGGCAGATCTCGGCGATGCGGGGGATGGAGAGATAGGGAGGGATCACGATCACGTCGATGGGAACGTGATCGTTCATCGCATCCAAAAACTGCTCGACAAGGGCTTCCCCTTCCGCCGAGGTCTTGTTCATCTTCCAGTTTCCGGCCACGAGCTTGCTGCGCATGACCGGAGTTTAGCCGGAAAATGGGTCGATTCGGTTAGCCGCGAACGATGGTGGGCTCGATCTCGATTTCGACCTTGCCGCGCAGGGCGTTGGTGATGATGCAGTAGGAATCCGCCTTGTGCGCCATCTGGTCAGCGAGAGCGACTTGGTCGTCGGTGGCGTCGGCGGCGAGGCGAATCGTCGGGCGAAGGGTGATCTTCTTGTAAGTGAACTGCGGGCCGTTTTCTTCGACCTCACCCACGGCCTTGGTTTCGATTCCGAGGAACGGGAGGCGTCGGGCTTCCGCCACGATGCCGAAGGTGATGGAATAGCATCCCGTCACGGCCTTGGCGAGCATCTCTTCGGGGTTGGTTCCTTCACCGGGGCCACCGAATTCGTCGGGGACGCTGAGCGGAGCGGTGACTCCGCTGCGCTGTGCGCTCACACTGCCATTGCCCGTGCGGCCACCTTGCCACTGAACAGAAACCGGATACTCGTGCATCTTTGCCATGCTGACTATTCTACGCAGACGGCGCAGATTGATCGGTGTCAGGTATCCAATCGGCCCGATGAGATCAGGACTTCGGGGCGGGCCTGGCCTCAGGAGTGGTAATCTTCTGAGTCCCGAGGCGACGTGCCCAAGTGGTTAAGGGAAGGGACTGCAAATCCCTCATCCGCCGGTTCGAATCCGGCCGTCGCCTCCAAAAGCTTCCTCTTGCGATCCCGGTTCATGTTGCCCGAAGTGGCACCGGAAAGTTGCCCCGAGTCCCGGTTCGCTTCGCGCTTCGATTTCGCCATGGTGGCGCTCCACAATTCGGTGGGCGAGAGAAAGGCCAACACCCGAGCCAGGGATATCCTGGGTGCCTTCCAGTCGGCGGAAGGGCTCAAAAGGCCAGAGGTTGTCGGCGTGGAAGCCGATTCCGTTGTCTTGCACCACGATCCACGGTTGCCCCTGATGGATCTCTTGCCGGATGGCCACAACGGGGGCCGCCTGGCGGGAAGAATACTTCACGGCGTTGTCGATGAGGTTCGTGAGGACGATCTCGACCAGTCGGACGTCGGCCACGATGGTTCCGAGCGGCTCAACGTCGAAGCGCACGTCTCGGTTGGGCTTCAACTGCCGCCGGATGATGCCAGCCACAAGCTGATCGAGATTGACCACCGAGTGATGCAAGGCGACGCGGGAGATCTGCGAGAATCTCAGCAGGTCGCTGATGAGGTGGGTCATGCGCCGGTTGAAGTCTTGGATCTCATTGAGCTGCTCGATGCTCTCATCGGTGAGTCCGCCTTCGCGATCGAGAATTTCCTGAATCCTGAACGAGACATGCCGGATCGGAGCGCGAAGGTCGTGGCTCACCGAGTAGCTGAACGACTCCAAGCCGCGATACAGCTCTTCGAGTTCTGAGGTGCGCTGGGCCACCAACTCTTCGAGGATCTGGTTGTGGGCGGCTCGGTCGAGTTCGGTCTGCTGCATCCGGAGCGCGGAATTAAGGGCTTGGGCGAAGATCAGCCACACCGTTTCGAGGTCTTTGGCTCGCCACGGATGTTTGCTGAACCGGACGCAGAGCGCGGCGCACTCGTCAGGGCCAGCGGGGACACAGCTCAGGGCGACAGCTTTTTCTGGGAATTGCGAGAAGAAATCGGTGCCCTGGAGAAGCGTGACATCCCCTGAACGTCGCACGACGACGCTCTCTTCCAGCTCAACCATGGGGTGGTCGATCGTGGCGTTCTCGGAGAGGGGGATTCCGAGCCCAACTCTGAGATCGAGGCACCGACCATCCCGACATCGGCGCCACATGACCTCTTCGCCGCCGAGGACATGGAGCATCGCGCGCAGCACTCCTTCCGGCGAGGGGGCCCCCTCGGAGAAGACAGTGGCAATGGCCTTTTCGGTCTCCTCGATCAGCACCATCTGGGTGACATCAACCTGCGCGGTGAGGAAGGATGGCGGCCGAGTGACCCCCTTTTGGGAGGGCGTGATGGTGATAAGCAGCCAGGCCAAGTCGCCATCGCCCGAGAGGGTCAGTCCGACATAGGGGCCGCTTCCCTTTCCTTCACGAAATGCCGCACTCGTCGCGCGCAAGCGATCCGCGACCTGGGTGCCACGCAGGGTCATGGCTCGGCGAACAATTTCGGCACCGGATGTGGTTTTGTGGAAGTCGTAGTCCGATTGATTCGTTCGGAGTCTGCGGACGAGCTTGGCTGCTTCGTGGAAGAGCTCGGGGTGCTGCGCGAGAACTTCTTCAGCGGGGACTCCGTGTTCGCGCTCCAGCTGATCGTAATAATCCCACACTTCGAGCATGCTCTCTTCTCGGAGCATGATGGGGGAGGAATCAAAGATGTTCTGGTAACGCAGATCGAGAGCGGTCAGGGTGGTGGCGATCTCCTCGACGGTTTGCTGACTGATCCCTACGACGACCCCTCTCAGCGGAAGAAATCCGTCTCTCTCGACGATGAGGACTTCCGATGAAACAATGTTGGGGAGTTTCTGGGCCGGATTGATCGGCTCACGAGAATGAGTCCAGGTGCGATCCCGGGAAAGGAAGAGTCCAAGGAAGTCGGCAAGTCGCTGGATTTGGGCTTGGCTCCGATAGTCCACTGCGCACGAGAGAATGTGCTCGTACAGGGGCAGCGGCTTATCAGGCGAGAGACCGAAGGCCTCGTAGGCGACATCGTTGAGTCTGAGGACGCGGCATTTCCCGAGTGCGGCGACGGCTTCCTGCGCATGTTGGGCGATGTAGGTTTCGGCCTTTTCGCGGGTTTGGGCTTCGCCGCTCTGACGGAGCCAATCAGCGAAGGGTCGATAGTCGACCTCGAGGACGATGTCGCCGAAATCTCCACTGCCTCGATAGAGCTGATTGGGAAGGCTCATGGACACGACAGCGCGATCCAGTCGCTCCTGCAGCGAACGCCCTCCCTCGTATGGATCCGTTTGTTGCGCAGACATGCTCGCGTCGATTCGCTCGTATCGAGCGAGATCACCCCGCCCTCAGCATACAAAAGACGATGATGAATTGCAAGAAGAATATTTGCAATGTAAATATGCGTACAGAAAAGAGCGTTCTCTTAATCTCGCACCCTCTCGCGGTTTGGTGGAAAACCTTTGCGTTTTCGTGCTACCCGCTCTCACTTGGAAGCGTCTGGAGGGGAGAGTGGCCATGGCCGTTGCTTTGCCCCGTCGTCGGGATGATCAAATTGGACCCCTGGGTGTTCTGGATCCGCCAGATATCCAGATTGAGTGTGCCGCATTCACCGGCTCGCTTGGGATGTTGTTTGTGTGCGTCCGAGAACGCAAGATTGATCTCCTCGACGTGCCGCTCGCCCCGATCTGCGAGGCTTACTTCCAGTACGTGATTGGTAGTGCGGCCGATGACTTGGAGTCCTCAGCGGTCGCTCTCACCGCATTGGCCTATTTGTTGGAGCGGAAAGCTTGGGTGTTGATCCCGGCTCCTGAGGTGGATGAACCGGAGGCGGATGATCTCTTTGATCAAGTGGAGCCGTATGTTCACGAGTTCGTGCCGATCATCGAAGATCTGCTGACTCGGCGTGAGGAGCGGGAGAGCCTGTTCTTCCGTGCGGCTGATCCTGTGCTTCCCTACGAAGTTCCGTTTGACACAGGAGATGTGACGCCGAACGATCTGGCACGGGCGTTTGAGCGCATTCTCTCGCGGGCCAAGCCGGACACGGTGGAGCCGCTGAGCCGACCTCGCCGAAGTTTGAGCGATCAGATGATCCTCGTGCTCAAGGCTTTGCCGAGCGAGTTTCAGTCGCTGGAAGAGATCGTGGTCGGGGAGTTCACTCGGAGCGAAGTGGTGTGGTGGTTCCTCGCGCTTCTTGAGTTGATCCGCCTGGGTCAAGCCTCCGTCCGATTGGAGGAGGGCGAGGTTCAGTTCGCCAAGAAAGCCCAGGAGGCAGCAAGCTGAGGGTTCTCGACGCAATCGAAGCGTTGCTCTTTGTTGCCGACAGCCCAGCGACTCCGGAAGAGCTGGCCCAGGCGATTGGGGTTCCGACGTACGAAGTCGAAGAGGGGCTTGAGAAGCTGGGAGGTCGCTACATCCATACCTCGGCTCTGCAGCTCGTGCGGATTGCCGGAGGCTATCAGATCTGCACGAAGCCCGAGTACGCAGAGATTGTCACCCGCTTTTTGCGACCGCAACAGCAGAAGCTCTCTCGGTCTCTGATGGAGGTTCTCGCGGTGATTGCCTATAAGCAGCCGATCACGATTGCGGAGGTTGATGAGGTGCGGGGCGTGGAATCCTCGTACGGGGTTCGGCAGTTAGTCGAACGTCGGTTGGCGTGCGAAGTCGGGCGTCGTTCAACTCCCGGTCGGCCGGTGCTTTATGGCACCACTCAGCAGTTCTTGCATACGTTCAACTTGCAGTCGCTCGATGATCTTCCGCGGATCATGGGGGATGCCGATATCGCCGAGATGGTGGGGCAAGGTGTCCCGCCCGAGCAACCGGCCCTGCCTGAGTTCTCAAACCCAAGTTTGCTATGATCGCGAGTCTCGTTTTGGCGTGGCTCGGAGGGGCTTCTACGTTCACCGGCCCGATGGATGCACCGCGAATCAGTGCCCGAGCCGCGGTTCTGATGGATCCTTCAACCGGTCGTGTTTTGTGGAGCAAGAACGGGGATCTGCCTCTATATCCCGCGAGTACGACGAAGATCGCGACGGCTCTCCTCGTGATGAAGAAGGTGGAGGACGGCACTCTTTCGCTGAATCAACGGCTTCGAGCGGGTGAGAAAGTCAAAGAGATTGGCGGCAGCAGCCTCTACATGGAGCCTGGGGAGGTGGTGAACGTGGGTGATCTGCTCGCTGGACTGATGCTCCGCAGTGCCAACGATGGAGCAGAAACCCTTGCTATCGCGGCATCCGGTTCTGTGGAGGCGTTCGCCACCGAAATGACGGAGCTTGCTCGCTCGACCGGATGCGAGAACACGACTTTCAAGAATCCCCATGGTTTGCACGAATCGGATCACATCACCACGGCGCATGATCTCGCGCGGCTTGCCGGATATGCCTCGAAATTTCAGCAACTGACGGAGCTGACGCGCAAAACCAGCGTGACGATTGATCGCAGCATTCGCAAAGAGAATGTTCTGCTCAAAAACCGGATGGACCTGGTGGTGGAAGATCCCCGGTTCATCGGGCTCAAGACGGGCTACACCAATCCGGCGGGCAAGTGCTTCGTGGGTCTCACGGAGAAAGATGGCGTCCGGTTCGTGACGGTCGTGATGCGTTCTGAAGATTGGATCAAAGATTCTCAGGCTCTCGCGGACTGGGGTTATGCGACATGGAAGAGCCGGGAGTCAGAAGGGATTGCGCTTTCTGGAGTGGCACAAGTCTCCAACGGTCACCGGAAGACGGCCCGGATTTCGGCCAACGTCCAAACCTCCAGCCCGCTCTCGGATGAAGATGTCAAAAGCCTTGAACTCAAGTTCAGGCAGCCTCTTCGTGCGCCGATTATCTCGCAGGCCCGGGTTGGCTTCGGGACTGCGAAACTACCGGATGGCACCACTTTCGAAGCGATCGTGTTTGCCGGTGAAACAGTGGAAGAACAGCCATCCAACTTTACGGGATTGGGTCTCGTGGTGCTGGCCGGGGCGTTCGGACTGACATACTGGATGCGCAAGCGGGCCCGTCGCGGCCTGATGTGACCAGTTTTATGCCCACCTTCGACGACAACGCGCCCATGCGCCTCCACAAGTTTCTTGCCCACTGCGGCGTGGCCTCGCGCCGGAAAGCCGAGGAGATTATTCTCGCGGGCCGAGTGACGGTGAATGGCGAGCCCGTCATCGAATTGGGCACGAAGGTTGAGCCGGACGATGTCGTCACTCTTGATGGGAATCGGGTTGGGCTTGCGCAGCATGCCACGTATCTGTTTTTCAAGCCACGCAATGTGATGACCACCTTGGACGATCCTCAGGGCCGTCCGACGGTGCGGCAATACATGCCGCCGAGCGCCCCGGTGGTGAAGCCGGTTGGACGGCTTGACTTCCAGACGGATGGTCTTTTGCTGCTCACCAACGATGGCGACCTCGCGATGCGCCTCACCCATGCTCGGTATGGGATTGAGAAGGAGTACAAGGCGACGGTTTCGGGATACCCAGATGAGCGCACCTTGCGCAGACTCCGTGCTGGGTTGGTGATTGAAGGCAAACGAACCGCGCCCGCGGTGTTTGATGTCATCAAATACAGCGAAAAGACAGGCACCACGGATCTCTGCGTGATTCTGCACGAAGGCCGGAAGCGGCAAATTCGGGTGATGATGGAGATGGTCGGGCATCCGGTGGTGAACCTTCGCCGGGTTCGAATTGCCCATCTGACCACCAAAGGGATGGTCTCCGGCGAGCTCCGATTGTTGGGCATGAAGGATGTCGAGCGGCTTCGCCAAGCGGTCGGCCTGCCCCCTCGCCCTTGATCAGGCCTGAGTATTCTGGGAGGCATGCCCAACCGGCTCGCCCACGCTTCGTCGCCTTACCTCCGCCAACATGCCGAGAATCCGGTGGACTGGCAGGAATGGGGAGATGAGGCTTGGGAGCAAGCCAGGCGGGAGAACAAGCCGGTTTTCTTGAGCGTCGGGTATTCCAGTTGTCACTGGTGCCACGTGATGGCGAGTGAGAGCTTTGAGGATCCCGAGGTTGCAGCGGCACTGAATCGAGATTTTGTGAGCATTAAGCTCGATCGTGAGGAACGCCCTGATGTGGATGACATCTACATGACGGCGGTTCAGCTCGCCACAGGCCACGGAGGGTGGCCCATGTCGGTGTTTCTCACACCTGATCAGAAGCCTTTCTTCGCTGGAACCTACTTCCCTCGTCATGGACGGCAAGGCGTTCCTGGATTTTTACAGTTGGTGACGGGTCTGGCCGCAGGTTGGCGGGATGATCAGGAAGAGATTCTGGGCACGGCGGAAAAGTTCACCGAAGGGTTGAAACAGGTTTTGGAGCGGTCTCTGCATGCGGTGGGGGATCGCTTGGACGTAGGATTGCTGGATCAAGCGGTGCAAGCTTGGCACGGCCAGTGGGATCAGGAAAATGGCGGCTTCGGGTCTCGACCGAAGTTCCCTCCTCATGCTGCTTTGCAGTTTTTGATTCGATACGCGGGCGTGCGCCATGCTTTAGCGGGGGCCGACGCGCTGAAAGATGAACTCTCGAATCAGGCGGGATCGATGGCCCTGCACACCTTGGACTCCATGGCTCTTGGGGGGATTCGCGATCATGTCGGGGGAGGATTTCACCGGTACGCCACGGATGAGAATTGGTTTCTTCCTCACTTTGAGAAGATGCTCTACGACAATGCTCAGTTGCTGAGTGCTTACACTCAAGGAGCGGCGGCGACGGATGATCCAGGGCTTCGTGAATTCTTCGCCGAAGTGACTGATCAACTCGTAGGTTGGGTGACCCGAGAAATGACGACCTCCGAAGGCTTGTTCATGAGCGCCTTGGATGCAGACACCCACCATGAGGAAGGTTTGAGCTACACCTGGCGGTATGAAGACTGGGCATTGGTTGCCGGAGATCCTTCGCTCATGGAGAAATACGGAATTGAACTCGACGGGAATAGCTACGATGAAGCTACGGGAGAATCGACGGGTCGGAACATTCCGTTCCTCCGCGAGCGCGTGCTCAGGGATCCCGCATTGGATGATCTTTTGGCAGCGAGACTCCGCTGGCCTCAACCTGGGCTAGATGACAAGTGTTTGCTTGGTTGGAACGGCCTGATGATCGGGGCCCTCGCGGAAGCGGGATATATTCCGGAAGCCGAACGAGCGGCGCGGGCATGGATCGCCTTGTCCGATGACCTCCCCCACCAAGTGGTGAAAGGCAAACATTCGGGGTCAGCCTTTCTTGAAGACTATGCTTACTTCATTGAGAGCCTGATCACCCTGCACGAGGTAACAGGGAACGGAGAGTATCTTGAGGTCTCCGAAAGAATTTGTGACGAGATGGTCGATCTTTTTGGGGATCCACGGGGAGGTTTCACCTTCACGGGTCGCAAGCACGAGGTCTTGATCGGCGTTCAGAAACCTTGTCTCGACAACGCCACCCCAAGTCCGAATGGAGTGGCATGTCGGGTGTTGCGACGGCTCGGTCGGCATCAGGAGGCCCTGATTCACCTGAGCAGCAGTCTGGGCTGGGCTCAGCGGTTCCCGACGGGCGCGGCGACGCTGCTCTCGGAGGCCCTGGAGCATCTGCTTGATGCGCGGCAAGCTTCACTCTCCTCTGACGATGCTCCGCAGATCACCCTCAGCCTTGCCCCGGCCTCGTTAAGGTTCGGTGAAGATGGCTGGGCTCACACAACCCTGACTCTTCGCATTCCGAATGGTTATCACATCAACGGCACAGAAGCTTCCGCCGATTGGTTGGTCCCGACTCGCCTGACGGTGGAAGGAGCCTTTGCCGAGGCAGCCTTCACCGACGAGGCCCAGTTTACAGGTGAGCTGGAGGTACCGCTTCGACTGCGGCAAAGGGGCGAAACGGATACGTTCACGGTGGCAATCGACTATCAACTCTGTTCGGATTCCGAATGCCTTTTGCCTTCCCGGGCGATCATTGCCGGTAGCATCGATCATGCCTAGCCGTCCACGATTCGAGCCGGTCAACCGAAGTAAACTCGGGGCATGAAGATCCTTGTTGCCGATAAGCTCGAAGCGACTGCCCTGAACGGAATGAAAGCCCTCGGGTGCGAGGTGATTTCGGAACCCGATCTCGTCGACGACGCCCTGGTGGCCGCTCTGGCCAGCCACAATCCGGACGTTTTGGTTGTGCGCTCGACCAAGGTTCCGCGTGCGGCCATTGAGGCCTGCACAGGCCTTGATCTCATCATTCGGGCCGGAGCGGGATACAACACAATCGACGTTGAAGCGGCGAGTGAGCGCGGGGTTTACGTCGCGAACTGTCCCGGAAAGAATTCAATTGCCGTCGCCGAACTTGCTTTTGGCTTGATGCTCGCACTCGACCGGTCGATCCCCGATAACGTGAGTTGCCTGAAAGAGGGCAAGTGGAACAAGAAGGCATTCAGCAAGGGTCGCGGTCTCTATGGCTGCACCCTCGGCCTGGTGGGGATGGGCAACATCGCCCAGGAGATGATCCCGCGAGCCAAGGCATTTGGCATGAACGTGATCGCTTATTCCCGCTGGATGATGCCGGAATCGGCCGCTGCGCTTGGCATCGCCCGCGCCGACAGCATGGAGGACTTGGCTCGGCAAGCCGACATCGTCTCGATCCACGTCTCGCTCCGACCGGAAACCAAGGGAATCATTGACGACGCTTTTCTCAGCGCGATGAAGCCAGGCAGCTTCCTCATCAACACAAGCCGCGCCGAAGTCATTCATCAGGGCGATCTGCTGAAGCATACGGAGAGCGGTCACATCAAAGCGGGACTCGACGTTTTTGATGGCGAACCATCTGGTGGAGAGGGTTCCTACGAAGGCCCGATGACGAGTGCGAAGAACGTTTACTGCACCCACCACATCGGTGCGAGCACCAATCAAGCTCAAGAAGCGGTGGCTCAAGAAGTCGTGCGGATCGTGGCCGAATTCAAGACGACCGGCGTGGTGCCGAACGTGGTCAACATCACCAAGGGCGCCGTGGCCACGCACCTCCTGGTGGTTCGACACCAAGACAAGGTTGGTGTTCTCAGTCACGTTCTCGGGGTCTTGAAAGAGGAAGGTGTCAACGTGCAAGAGATGGAAAACATCATCTTGGGAGGGGCCTCATCGGCGATTGCTCAGATCGCTCTGGACAAATCCCCAAGTGCGGATGGCCTCACGGCAATCAAGACGCACCCTTCCATTTTCGATGCCAACCTGATCGATCTCAGCGGCAGCTAACCGTAAGGTCAGCCCCCAGATCGGGGATGAAGATACCGACGCGACACCCGGGTCATGATCCGGGTGACGATTTCGTGAGTGTTTGTCCCTGCCCGCTTCGCCAGTTCGGTCGCGAGTAGATTTTCGCCCAAGAGCTCGACGACATCGCCAATTTGAGGATTTCCCTGGAAATCGGTCAGGTCGATCATCATTTGATCCATACAGACCAGCCCCACGATCGGGCACCTCTGCCCTGCCATCCACACGACGCCCTTACTGCTCAGTGATCGAGGATATCCGTCTCCGTAGCCGACCCCGAGCGTCCCGATCAGAGAAGGACGGTCTGCCTGCCATGTGCCGGAGTAGCTCACCGTTTCTCCCTGCGCGATTCGCCGCAAGCTGGTGAGCCTCGCTCGCCAGGTCATCACAGGACGAAGATCATCTTGGAATCTGCCTCCGGGGGCGAGTCCGTAGGCATGAATTCCAACCCGTGCGAGAGACGTCCCTGATTCGCCCAGGTGCCGGGCCGCTGCGGAATTCGCCGCATGAACCAAAGTGCCACTGGGAACCTTGGCCAGGCATGCCTCAAAGGCCTTGGTTTGCTGAGCCGTCCGCTCGGGATCATTCAAGCTATCGATGTAGTGCTGGGCAATCCCACGGAGCTCCACCTGCTTTGACGTGAGAATCGTGTTCAGGAGCGCTGCAACACCATCCGGTTGGACCCCGAATCGGTGAAGCCCGGTGTCGACCTTGATGTGGACAAATCCCGTGCGCCCCTGGTGCACCGCCGCTCGGGAAACTGCTTCGACCATTTCCGACGATTCCACAAAGATATCCAGTTGGTAGAAAACGGCCTGATCTGCTTCAATGGTGAGGACGGGCGACATGACCATGATCGGCACATCAACCCCGGCGTCACGTAGAGCCACGCCTTCCTGAACCGTCGCGACGGCGAGCCAATCAGCGCCGTTCTGCGCTGCAAACCGCCCAATCGGCACCAACCCGTGCCCATACGCATCGGCTTTGCATACCAGGGCAAGCAACTGACCCGGACGCCAATCCCGCTTCACCACGGCGAGGTTGTGCCGTAGATTCTCCAGGTTCAATTCAATCCAGGTGCGCGGGTAGGGCTGCACACCGTTCATTCTACTGAATCCTTGATCAAAAGCCCAAGTCTGTTGGAAATCACCATCTGGTGGGTTAGAATAGAGATATGAAGGCACGACGTTCCGAAATCATGCAAGTCGCGTACGACATGCTCGGTCAAAGTGGATTGGAGGCGGTTCATGCTCGCACCGTGGCCCAAGCGGTCGGGATCAACCATGCCACCGTGCACTACTACTTCCCCCGACGCACCGACCTTTTGGTGGGGGTAGCTGAGCATGCCCTCAACCTTTTGCGAGCCGACCGCGCCAAGTTCCAAGAAGGCCTGAAGTCGGCGGAGGACAAGATTGAAGGCGAGCTTGCTCTAGCCGAAGCCTATAGCAAGCCAACCAGCCGATTTGGGAAAGTTCTCGCTGGCCTCACCGCTGCGGCAACTTCTGAGCCTGAGGTGAAGGATCGCATCAACGAAATCTGGCGCGAGTGGACGGGCGAACTCACCCCGCACTTGGCGAAGGCAAAGCTCCGAAAATCAACCCCGTATCGAGATGCTGACCTCTTGGTGGGGAGCCTCTTCGGGTTCATCATCGCCTCGCACCTCACCGACGGGGCCTTCAATGCCCAAGCGAAGATCGACGAGGTTTTCACCTCAATGTTTGGTTAAACCCACTCGTTTGGATCAGTTCCGGCGATCACGCGGGACTGATCCACCTTCCAGCAGGCGGCCTGGGAAGCGGTATCCGTGCTCATCAGGCCCGGCTCTTCACCGCATGGTTCAAACCGATAGGGGCACCGGGGAGCAAAGGCGCATCCCGGAGGGAGATCTTGAAGCAACGGCGGCTGACCGCTGATCACTGTCAAGCGATCCTGCCCAGTGGATGGCATCGCTGCCATGAGAGCTTCGGTATACGGATGCCTCGGTCGGGTGAGAACATCCGAAACCACGCCGTGTTCCACCACGCGACCGGCGTAATAAACGCTCACTTGGTCGGCGACGCTGGCGATGACTCCAATGTCGTGAGAGATGAGAATCACTCCCGTCTTCTCCTCGCGTTGGAGCTCCTTTAGAAGCCGCAGAATTTGCGCCTGAAGCGTCACGTCGAGTGCGGTCGTCGGCTCGTCGGCGATGAGAATTTTGGGGCGCGCAGCAAACGCAATCGCAATCACCACCCGCTGCCTCTGCCCGCCGCTCATCTGGTGCGGATACTTGCGCGCCGAATCTTCGGGCGAAGGCACCCCGACCTTGCGGAGCATGTCCACGGCCTCTTTGCGAGCTTGCTGCTTGGTCAGCCCTTTGTGGAGCGTGAAGACTTCCGCTATCTGATCCCCGACGCGCATGAGCGGGTTGAGGCTGGTGAACGGATCCTGCATCACCAGAGCAATATCCTGTCCGCGCACACCATTCCACTGCTTGTCGGTCAGATGCGTCATGTCGCGCCCTGCCAGGTTGATGGTGCCCCGAGTGATTCTTCCCCCCGTTGGGAGCATTCCCATCAGCGCGAGCCCGGTCATCGACTTTCCGCACCCAGATTCGCCCACAACCCCGACCGTTTCGCCCGCATCGACGTGCAAAGCCACACCGCGCAAAATCTCGGTCGAGCCGATCGAGACGTGCAGATCGTGGACTTCCAGCAAGGACATGGGATCATTATGCCCCGTTCCCTAGCGGATTCTCGTCGCGAGATCCCAGTAGAATCGCCCAGCGGGGCAAGCATCAACCGCTTCAACTGTGTATAATCACCCGCATGTCGTCCACCATTCGAGTCGTCATCAGCGATGACGAACCCGCGTATCGGAACGCCATCCAGCGGACACTGACACTCATGCCCGAGTGCCAGATTCTCGCCGTCTGCAAAGACGGTCAAGAAGCCCTTGAAGCGTGCCTTCAAGATCCCCCCGACGTCGTCCTTACTGATATCAATATGCCGCGGATGGACGGTATTGAACTGATGCGCCGCCTTCTCAAAAAAGAGAAGGATATTCAGGTGGTGGTTCTGACCATTAACGAAGAAGACGAGACCGTCTTCGAGGCCTTCCGGGCCGGAGCCTTGGGATACCTTCTCAAGACCTCGACCCCGCAGGAAGTCATCGATGCGATCCGCCTGGCCCACCGTGGCGAGGCCAAGATCACGCCGAAGATCGCCACCAAAGTGATCGAAGACTTCCGCCGCGTGAAGGATGACGATGAGACGGATGACACCGAACTCTACGTCCTCAGTGATCGCGAAACCGAAATCCTCGAGCTCATTGCCAAGGGCATGCGCAACAAGGAAATCGCGAATCATCTGAGCATTGCTGAAAAGACGGTGAAGAACCACGTCAGCAACATTCTCAAAGCATTGCAAGTCAACTCCCGAACCGAAGCCGCGATGAAAGCTGTTCGCGCGAAGTTGGTCCAGGGAAACTGATTGAGGGCGACCGGGCGGACGAGGGCTTCGGCGACTGAGCCGGAGCCCTTTTCCGTTCGGAAGCCCCTTCCGACTTCTTTATTACAGAATGGAATAATTTCCGGAACCGCTCCGGCGCGCCCGTCCGTATGGAAAGGCGATGTTTATCTCCGCGACGGCCGCCCTCTCTGTGGTGAGCCTGCTTTCCGCCGCGAACCCCGCCGCTGTTTCAGCGACTCGAAATCCGCTTCCCCGAAAGCCGGCGCTCGGTGCTCAGTTCCAGCAAGGCACCACGACGATCCAAGGCGTGTTGCCTGGTCTCTCCGCTGAGGGCACCCTCAGAGTCGGCGATCAAATCCTCAAGATGGATGGAGTCTCGGTCGCCAGCCCCGCTGAGATCACTCAGGCCCTGATGAAGCGCGTCTCCGGCGAGACCATGACGCTCGTCATCAAGCGAGACGGCAAAGAGACGGAGATCAAACTGCTCCTCAAGGAGCGACCGCGCGAAGTCTCGCCCGACTACGATGTTCTCTACGAGCACGTCGTGAGCAACGGAAAACGGATCCGGGTCATTATCACCAAGCCGAAAAAGGCGGGCAAGTTCCCTGTGTTCATGATGATGCAAGGCCTGGGTGCCTTCAGCATGGATTACGCGCTCAGCGGACAAAGTGGGCCCTACATCGAGTTCCTTCAGCCATTTGCCAAGCGTGATTTTGTGACGCTTCGCGTGGAAAAGCCCGGGATGGGCGATGCCGAAGGTGGCCCTTACAACGATACCGATTTCGTCACCGAAGGGGATGTCTATCTGCAAGCCCTGCGATACATCAAGAAGCAACCCTACGCCCGCGCCGACCGAACCTTCATTTTCGGCCACAGCATGGGGGGCACCTTCGGCCCGTGGGTGGTCAGCCAGGAGCCGGTGTTTGGGTTCATTCCCGCCTCGACCATCTACAAAACCTGGACGGAGTACTGGCTGGAGAACATCCGCCGACAGCTGATCCTGGGCGGCGCGGGCCGGGCCGAAGTCCAGAACAGGCTGAAGTCCACCGCGGTCATCCACTCGCTCGTGATGCAAGAGGGTATCGCGCCGTCCGAAGTCGCCGAACGGTATCCGCAGTTCAAGGAGGAAATCGCCGCCGAATTCCCTCAAGGCGACCGCTACCAGGGCCGAACGCTCGGGTTCTGGCGACAGCTCGCCCAGCTGAACTATCCGGAACTCTGGGACAAGGTCGATGCCCGAACCCTCGTGATGTGGGGTCAGTGGGATTTTGTCTCGACCGAGGAGGATCACTTCATGATCCGCGATCATCTGAACGCGCGCAAGCCCGGCATGGCAACCTATGTGCGAATCGACAACGCCGATCACGGGTTCAGAACCACCACGGGCTGGCAAGAATCCTATCGATCCATGATGACGGGGACGTTCAATAGCAACGCGGTCAAGACGATGTCCGACTGGATCGATCAGCAGCTCGCGGACGCGGACAAGCAGAACTGACTCCCGGATATCCGGGAAAAGCACCGAGAAACCGGGGAACCAGCAGGTTCCCCGGTTCTGTATCGCACGGTAAGGCATGCGACACAGTTCGGCCGGACGGCCCGCAAGGGTGAGCGTCCGGCCTTTTTTCGTTTTTGGCAAGCTACTTCGGCAGGAGAGGCCTAAACCGCAGCCTTCACCGCATCCCGAACCTTGATGAAAGCCTTCAGCGCGTCTTCGAGATCTTGATCAGTGTGAGTCGCGTTGGGCATCGTGCGGATGCGAGCCTTGCCGAGCCCCACCGTGGGATAGACAATCGCGAGGGCATAAACTCCTTCTTCCCAGAGGAGCTTTTCGGCGAGCTGAGCCGCCTTCTCTTCCCCGAACACCACCGGGGTGATCGGAGTCTCGCTCCCCATCGTATCGAACCCGGCTCCGTGGAGCATCTCCTTCCACTTGCGAGCGTTGTCCCAGAGCTTGCGCATCGGCTCAGGATCGTTCTCCATGATTTCCAGCGCGGCAATGAGGGCCGCCGCGACCATCGGAGGATGCGCGGTGCTGAATAGATACGGTCGCCCGCGATTGATCAGCCATTCCTTCAGGGAAGCCGACCCTGCGATGTATCCGCCGATCACGCCAAGAGCCTTGCTGAGGGTGCCGAGCTGGATATCCACCCGGCCATAGAGGTCGAAGTGACTCGCGGTTCCCGCGCCATTTTTGCCGAGAACGCCGCTCGCGTGGGCATCATCCACCATCACGAAGGCATCGTACTTTTCCGCCAACTCAACGATCTGCGGCAAGGGGGCGATGTCGCCATCCATGCTGAACACGCCGTCGGTGATGATCATGCGCTTCTTGAAGCCCTGCGCTCGCTGGAGACAATCCTCCAGTTCATCCATGTTCTTGTGGCCATACACCCAGCCTTCCGACTTCCGGTACGCCGCAGGAGAAAGTCGGACGCCGTCGATGATCGAAGCGTGGTTCAGTTCATCGCTGATGACCACATCTTCCTTCGTGAGAACCGCCGGGATACAACCCGAGTTCGCGGTGAATCCGCCGGTGAAGACGAGAACGGCCTCGGTTTTTTTGAACTTGGCAAGACGCTCCTCCAGCTCCTGGTGAACCGACATCGTGCCGCCGATCCATCGAACCGCGCCGGCCCCGACGCCCCACTTTTCGACCGCTTCCAACGCCGCCTCGCGCACCTTGGGGTGATTCGCGAGGCCGAGATAGTTGTTGCTGCTCAGGTTGATGACCGACTTCCCGTCCATCATCACTCGCCCGCCGGCTGGGCTCTCCAGGATGCGGGGAGTTTTGTAGAGATGCTGATCCTTCAGGCCTTGAATCTCATCGGCGAGCCAGTTCTGCAGGGTGGGGTTCATGCTGGTGGTTTACCTCAAAAGAGAGCCGCTCCCGGCTCAAGAACCCCGCGTTCGAGCGACAAACTCCCGTACCTCGGTGGCGAGCTTGCTCAGCGATCCCTCGTGGATATACATCATGTGGCCCGCCTCGTATTCGCGAATCTCGATGTTCTTCTTGAGCGAGGGGTCGAGTCCCATGTGACTGACCGTGTACTCCGTCGCAAAGAACGGGGTTGCCAGATCGTAGTATCCACTCGCGACAAACACGCCCATGTGAGGGTTCCGGCTCATCGCTTTGCGAAGGGCATCGCTCGTATCCGGGAAGCCATCTCGGGCGGAGCCCCAATCCCATGGCTTTTTGATCCCGCGGAAGATGTGATATTCGAGATCGGTCTCGAATCCGCACTGCTCGCGGGCGTACTGGCAGTAGAGCGACGCATAGGGCCCCATCAGAAGGCTCATGCTCGGGTCGTGTTCCGGGCCTTCATTCACCCCTTGCGAGAGGTCATCGATGCCCTTGAACCGGCTGTCGAGCCGCCCCACGGATCGGCGCTCCTTGCGCAGGAGCTCCTTGCAGAACTTCCAGATATGAGGGCGAAGATCGCACAAGTCGAGATACTCCTCGCTGAGGCCGGTGAGGCCGCTGAGTCGCTTGCGGATATCCGCCCGCCGTTCGTCGCTCAGGTTGTCGCCTTGGGCAAGGGCGAGCGTGTAATCCCCAAGAGCAAATTCTCGGGCCTCGTTGATTCGATCTTGCAAGTCGCCCGTGATCTGCCCGTGATAGTGCGCGGTCGCGGTGTAGGTCGGCAGATACAGGGTGTACGGAAGATCGTTGCCCTTGGTGAAATCAGCGGTCTGGAAGTTGATAATCGAACTGACAAGCACAATGCCATTGAAGGCGATGCCCCGCTCGATAAGGTGCCCGGAGATTCCTGCGGCTCGCGTGGTTCCGTAGCTTTCCCCGGCGAGATAGAGCGGTGAGGCGAACCGGCACTTGCGGGTCAGGAAAAGCCGAATGAACTCAGCGTTGCCCTCGATATCCCCCTTGACGCCCCAGAATTTCTTCGCCGTTTCCTCGTCCTTGGCCCGGCTAAATCCCGTTCCAACCGGATCGATGAGCACCAAATCGGCAAATTCCAGCCAGGTCTCGGGGTTCGGAACGAGCTTGAAAGGTGGCGGAGGCATATCACCCTCCGGAGTCATCTGCGCCCGATAGGGGCCAAGCGCACCGAGGTGAAGCCAAAGCGACGGCGAGCCCGGCCCCCCGTTGAAGCTGAACATCAGAGGGCGATTCTCGCCCGCGCCCTCTCGCTTGTAGTAGTGATAAAAAACAAGAGCCTCGATCTCTTCCTTCTCGTTTTTGATCGGAAGACGACCGGTCTCGACGGTGTAGCGGATTCCCGCGACTTCACCTTGGCGAATCACGGCTGGCTCTTCGACGAGAACCTTCGGTTCTTTCTTCTTCTCTTCCGGCTTCGTGGTCGATTCGGTGGCTTCAGACATGGCGCTAGCTTACAGCCTGCACCCTCTGCTCATGCCGGGTCCGGGGTCAACTCGGCTTGTTCGTCGTCGAGTTTCTTTTTGGCGCGCAGGATATCGGTGACGGCAAGCAGGAGCGTGAGGATCATCGGCCCCGCCATCAGGCCGACCGGCCCGAGCACGAGCACTCCACCCAGAAGCGAGAAGAAGATCGGCATCGGATGAAGCTTTGCGCTGGCCCCGATGAAGAACGGCCTCAAGATGTTGTCGATCTGCGAAATCACGAGGAAGCCGAAGAGCAGCAGACCAACGCCCTCAGTGGTCTTGCCCTGGAGGATGAGCGAAAGACTGATCGGCACGTAGGCAATCGGCGATCCGAGAAGCGGGATCATGCAGAGAACGGTCGTGACGAGCATCCAAACAAGGGCTCCCGGAACTCCGCAAATCCAGTAAGCGATTCCCGCGAGCGTGCCTTGAATGATCGAGACCATCACCACGCCGATGAACACCGAGCGCACCGTGATCGCAACTCGCTGGAGAATCCCTTCGACGACGTCCTTCGGCAGAGGGATGATTTCTTCGAGCACTCCCTTCATGTTGTGCCCATCGCGGACCATGAAGAACATCGTCAGCAGCGAGATGACGAGGGTGACGATCGTGATGACAAAACTCTTGAGGCCATTGGTGAGCGGGCCAGAGATGTTTTCCGTGATCTTGTCGCTGTTCTTGGTGATCACGTCCGCGAGGTTGACGTTCGCCACCCCCACCTGGAGCAAAATCGGCTGGATCGCCGAGTCGATTTCCGAAGCGACGGTGTGAAGCAGCGCGGAGCTACCGCCAGTTTTGGTCTGCTGGAAGAGCTCATTGGCGTAGCTCACCACCTGAACACCGGCAATGCTTCCCATCACGACAACCGGAAGAATCAGGATGAATGCAGGCATCAGGGTCACGGTGAGAGCCGCCACTGTGCGATTCCAACCCTTCTCGACCATCTTGAGAAACTGCGGGTACAGCAGGATGCTGAACACGGTGGCCCAGAGGATCGCGGGCAGGAAGGGCGAGACGATCATCGACGCCGCCACAACGAGGGCGATGGTGATGAGCCAGAAAATGATCAGCCCGTTTTTTGAGGTGTGTTCCGTCACGCTTGCTCCAGGAAACTTGGTGGTTCTGCGCCAGTTTGGCAGATTGTACGGCTTACGAATTCTCCCGGTTGCGGGCCCACTCTTTCAAGACGTCGGTTGCCTTCGCCTCATCGCCCGGGATCAGTTCGCCGATCAAAACTTGCTCGGTCAGAAAAGCCTTTGCCTGCCCAACGATCTCACCCGACTCCACGCCAAGGATCGACATGATCTGCCGTCCGGTGAGCGGGCTTTCGAGCATCTTTGCCGGGGTCGCTTGTTCAACCTCACGCAGCTGGGCCCGGACTTTCTCGATATCAAGCGTTCGAACCCCGGCCTTGAGTCCCTTGGCGTCGCAGTCGATCAGATCGAGCCACGTTTCGAGCAGCGGCCCGAGGTCGCGGATGATTCGACGCGCGGCGGAATCGCTGAGTTCCGGCGCAGAACAGAGCCGCATGTGGTTTTTCACGAGCAGCGCGACGTCGCGGGCGGTTTCTTGGGAGAATCTCCAGCGGACGCACATCTCATGCGCCATCTCAGCCCCGATGTTTTCATGGCTGAAAAACCGCGTTTGACCAGCCTCATCGATGCTCCGAGTGCGAGGCTTGGCAATATCGTGGAGAAGTGCCGCGAGCATGAGTATCAAACTCCCGCCACTTGCATGGTTCACCACCTCCAAGGTGTGCCCCCACACGTCCAAGTGGTGCCACTTCCCTTGTTCCACTCCCACCATCGCCAAGAGTTCGTCCGCCCAGCCGTTTAGAAGCCCGAGAGTGCGAAGCTCTTCAAGCGCGCGGTGCGGGTTTCGTCCCAGGAGAATCTTGGTGAACTCCTCGGTGATTCTCTCCTGGCTGATCACGCTGAGTCGGTGGCTCGATTCCCGGATCGCCTCGGCGAGGCCTGGGGCGTACGCGAATCCCAATCGCCAGCGGAATCGCACCGCGCGGAGCATCCGCAGAGGGTCATCCTGGAACGTCACTCGGGGATCGAGCGGGGTGCGCAGGATTCCTGCTTTCAAATCTTCAAGGCCTGTGCCAAGGAGATCAATCACCTCGCCGGAATCGAGATCCATCGCCAGGGCGTTGACCGTGAAATCACGACGAAGCGCGTCTTCGAGGAACGACGCTGGCTCGACATGGGGCTTGCGGGAATCCGCATCGTAGCTCTCTTTGCGGGCGGTGACAAATTCGATTTTGAGCCCATCCACCGAGACCATCGCCGTGCCAAATCGGGGGTAGATCGCGGGGGGATGATCGGCCAGTCCCAGGTCAAAGACTCTCTGAGCAAGCGCCGCTGCATCCACTTCGACCACCAGATCAAAGTCGTTCTGTGGGGGAAGCTGGAGCAGGTGATCCCGCACCGCCCCTCCCACCAAGTGAATTGGGGCAGTGAAACCATCGGCTCGCAGAGCCAACGCCATTCGCTCCAGCGTCGGATGGATCACGGCATGATTATGGGCGGACTTGACATAATCAGGCCGTGCCCAGGGTCATCATCGTTACGGGAGCGGGAGCGGGAATCGGCCGGGAAATCGCCCTTGCGCTCTCGGAAAAGGGAGATCGGGTTGCCTGCGTGGATCGCAACGAGTCCGCCGCGATCGAGACCGCTTTTGCGTGTCGAAACGGGGCGATGTCGTTCCGCTGCGATGTCGGCGACCCGGATCAGGTGCGCCGCACCATGGAGGACATCCAGGAGACGATGAAAACCCCGTCGGGGCTCGTCAACAACGCGGGGATCATCCTCCGCAAACCTGTTCTGGAGACGTCGCCGGACGAGTTTCATGAGCTTATCCGCATCAACTTGGGCGGCGTTTTTCACTTCACTCAAGCCATGGCGAAGGTTTGGAGAGCAGCGGAACTCGGCGGGCAGATCGTGAACATCAGCAGCGGCCATGCGAGTATCGGTGGATACGACCGCACGGCGTACGCTTCCAGCAAGGCCGCGATCGAGGCCTTCACCCGCAACTGCGCCGTCGAGCTCGGGCAGTACGGCATCATCGTCAACGCGATCGCACCAGGGTTCACGTTTACCGAGATGAGTCGCCAATCGCTGGTAGGCGAGCGCAAACGCATGGTCGAGCGCAGGCTGCCGATCCGCAGAATCGCGGAGGCCCGTGAAGTCGCAACCGCCGTGATTGCCCTCCTCGATGGGCAAATCCCCTACATGATCGGTCAAACCCTCAAGATCGATGGCGGTTGGAGCAACAGCGATGTGGACTACTCGCGCTTGATGCCAGAATCCGACGATCTCTGAGCCATTCTCTCTGCGCATGCCGCCGAAACCCGGCATACTTGCACTGGCCCGTGATTCCGCAAACTCCCATGCTTCAGCAGTATTTTCAAGCCAAAGATGCCCATCCCGGGGTCTTGGTGGCGATGCGCGTGGGGGACTTTTATGAGTTCTATGGGGAGGACGCTGAGACCGCCGCCGCCACTCTGGAAATCACTCTGACCGGGCGAGAAGATGGCAAGAATGGTCGCATCTCGATGGCCGGCGTGCCGTTCCACAGTGTCGAGAAGTATCTCGCTCGGCTGGTGGCGGCGGGGCACAAGGTCGCTCTGTGCGATCAGGTCGAGGATCCTAAGAAGGCCAAGGGGCTCGTTCGTCGGGAGGTCACTCGGGTTCTGACTGCGGGCACTCTGCTCGAAGATGCGATGCTTCAAGCAGGCGCGAACAACTTCCTCGCCGCGGTGAGCATCGTGGATGGAAAGGCCGGGCTCGCCACGTTAGACCCCAGCACGGGAGAGTTTTTGGTCACCGAAATCGACGGAGATCGCGTCCCCGAGCGCATTCTCCAGGAGCTTTCGCGGCTGATGCCTGCCGAGCTCCTGACCACTCCCGGCACGGAAGAATGGCCAGAAGCAGCCAAGCAGAGCTTGGGAATCGTGACAACGGAGAAGGCTCCGCCCGATGCTCACCGTGCCGAGCAAACTCTCCTCAAGCAGTTTCAGGTTGCGAACCTCGGTGGATTTGGCATCGCGGGCAAAACCGGCGCGATTGTCGCTGCGACCATGGTGCTCGACTACGCTCAGTCCAATGGCCTCAATCTGAGTCACGTTGATAGCCTCGCGACTTATTCGGTCGATGGCTTCATGCGCCTCGATCCGAGTACTCGGCGGAGTCTTGAGCTGACGCAAAACCTCAGCGATGGAACCAAGCGCAACACGCTCCTGCAGACGCTGGATCACACGATCACGAGCATGGGAGCGCGGCTGCTCCGTCGCTGGATCGATCAACCGCTTCTGGATCGCGCTGAGATCACCCAGAGGCATGGCGCGATAGAGCGCCTCGCGGGGCATGCGCTGGTTCGGGGCGATCTGCGGGATGCCCTCAAGAAGATTGCCGATATCGAGCGGTTGGTGTCTCGGTGTGCGACCGGGCTGGCCTCCCCGCGTGATCTTTCGAGCCTTCTCCAATCGCTCGAAGCCCTGCCCGATGTGGACGATGCCTTGCGCAAAGTCGCCTTGGAGCATCTGCACACGCTTCGCCAGAACCTTCACTTGCACGAAGATCTCGCCGATATTCTGCGCCGCTCCATCGTCGCGGAGGCCCCTCTGGTCGCCCGGGATGGTGGCGTGATTCGTCCAGGATATGACGCAGAACTTGATGCTTTGCGCGAGCTGAGCAAGAACGGCAAGCAGTTCATCGCCAAGCTGGAAAGCCAAGAAAGGGCGGCTACAGGAATCGACAAGCTGAAGGTTGGCTACAACTCCGTGTTTGGCTACTACCTGGAAGTCAGTGCCGCGCATCTGAGCAAGGTGCCAGAGCACTACATCCGCAAGCAGACTCTCGCGAATGCGGAGCGGTACATCACCGCCGAGCTCAAAGAGCACGAGTCTGCCGTCCTGGGTGCCGAAGAAAAAGCGATTGCTCTGGAAGTCAGCCTTTTCGAGAAGATTCGGGACAAGGTTTCTGCGCATGGCCCCGCGTTGCTCAAGACCGCACGGGCCATTGCCGAGCTCGACGTGCTGGGGAGCCTAACGGAAGCCGCCCTGCGAAACCGATACGTCCGCCCCGAACTCGTGGAGGAGGACATCATCGAGATCCACGAGGGTCGGCACCCGGTGGTCGATGCCCAGGTGGGCAAGTTTGTCCCCAACGATCTATCGCTCGGCGATCAGACGCGGCTTGTCGTGCTGACTGGCCCGAACATGAGCGGGAAATCGACATATTTGCGGCAAAGTGCACTGATCGCCCTCATGGCGCAGATCGGGAGTTTTGTTCCGGCTAGTTCATGCAAACTTGGACTCTGCGACCGCATTTTCACCCGCATCGGGGCGAAAGACGAGATCGCGCTTGGGCAATCGACCTTTATGGTTGAGATGGTCGAGAGCGCGAACATTCTGAACAACGCCACCGAGCGCAGCCTGGTGATTCTCGACGAAGTAGGCCGGGGGACGAGCACGTTTGATGGCCTTGCGATTGCGTGGGCGATGGCGGAGCATCTTGCCAAGCTAAGGGTGAAGACGCTTTTCGCCACTCACTATCACCAGATGAACGCGATTGCCGAGCAGATGAGCGGCGTCGCAAACTTCCGGGTCTCGGTGGAGGAGATCGGGGATCGAGTGATTTGGACGCACCGGGTTCTGCCCGGCGGCACGGATCGAAGCTACGGATTGCAGGTCGCCAAAATGGCGGGGGTTCCGCCAAGCGTCGTACGCCGGGCCGAAGAGGTTCTCGCCAGCGTCGATTCCCGCGAGGAGCCAGTACAAGTCGCGGCCTCGGTGCAAAACCTACAGATGACCTTGTTCGAGGTGGAATCGCACGAAGTCGTGAAAGCCCTGGAAGGGCTCGATGTGAACTCCCTCACCCCGATCCAGGCTCTGCTGATGCTGGAAGAGTTGAAGCGGAAGGTTTGACCCTTCACCTCAGCGACGCAAAGAGATCAGTCTGGACTTCCTCCAGCGGCACCTCGGTGCAGTCGTTGACATAGTGCTCATAAGTCCAAGCCGGATTCAGCTCGCGACCGCATCCCGAGAGAACTGGCCCCATGAACTCGCCCCATGCCGCGCCGAGGCCCTCGTAAGCACCCATGTGGGTCGCTTTCAGAAAGTCGCCCGCTGGCACGTCGAGTACGGTGAACTTCTCGCTTGGCGATTCGAAATCCAGAGGAACTTCGCATCCCGCGTAGCTTTCCAGCTGATCTTCCGGCAGATCGGGGCCACTCATGTAGAACCCGACGACCCCCAGCACGGGAACGCCCAGCGGCATCGCCTTCCCGAAAAACGCCTCAAACGTGCCCCCGATGTGATGAAACGGCCCGTGATGACGCAAGGTGAGATAGCGCTTGGCGGGGAGCGAAACAATCAACGATTCCATGCCCGCAGTCTGCCTGAATCACACGATTCTGTCAAGACAATTACAGAACTTCCCCACTGCCCCGAAGCCCGACCAGGTAAGACCAAGGAATGATCACGCAGCCCCTGGGCAAAACTGGCCTCTCCGTCTCCCGACTCGCCTACGGATGCATGAGAATCGCCGGAACGTGGGATCCTAAGGAGATCACAGCGGCTCGAGAAGCAGCGGCCTTTGCTTCACTCCGCGCGGCTTACGAGGCAGGCTACACCCTGTTCGACCACGCCGACATCTATGCTCAAACTGGCTGCGAATCTCTGCACGGCAAGCTTCTGAAAGAGGAGCCCAGTCTGCGCGAGAAGGCCATGATCGCGACCAAGTGCGGCATCCGGTTTGGCGGCGATCCCCAACCCGATTCTCCGCACCGCTACGACTTCGCAGGTGAGCATATTGTTTGGAGCTGCGAGCAGTCGCTTACTCGGCTTAACACGGACTACGTGGATATCTACCAACTCCATCGGCCGGATGTCCTTATGGATGTGGGCGAAGTTGCCGAGGCCTTTGCCAAACTCAAGGAGCAAGGCAAGGTGCGGTTTTTCGGCGTCAGCAACTTCAGCCCCAGTTTTGTGGACTTGCTGCAATCGAGGTTGCCCGATCCTCTGGTCGTGAATCAGATCGAGGTGAGCCTGTCTCACCTACATCCCTTCACCGATGGCACTCTGGATCAGTGTCAAAAGGACACGATCACGCCGCTCGCCTGGTCTCCGGTCGGCGGAGGGTGGCTTGCCAGTGACACATTTGATCCTGGCTCGGACTGGGATCCGGCTCGCGCCAAGCTCCACAGCACGATTTCTGCCACCGCGAAGGCTCATGGGGTCAGCAATGCAGAGATTTGCTTTGCGTGGCTCCTGAAGCATCCCAGCCGGATGATCCCGATTGTGGGATCGACGGATCCGAAGCGGATTTCCTCGGCGGTGAAGGCAACAGAGATCGAGCTGAGTCGCGAGGAGTGGTATCGGCTCTATCTCGCAGCCCGGGGTGAGGCTCTGCCTTAGGCCCATCCTTACCCTCGTCACGCAAGGAGCCTGATACAATAGCGGCGTCGAGATAAGGCGCAACGGCGAAGCCGGCGGATCCTCGCATGGTGAATCATCACCAACCGGGATGCGTCGGCTTCTCTCTGTGTGCGACGTCGGCTCTCCGGTTGAGGAGAAAGAAAAATCTATGGCAACTCTCGTCATCGTGGGCGCGCAATGGGGCGACGAAGCGAAAGGAAAAATCGTTGACGTTTTGGGGGATCAGGCGACGTTTGTCGTCCGATACAGCGGCGGAAACAACGCTGGTCACACCGTGATCACGGGTGGACAAACCTATAAATTCCACCTTCTTCCCGCCGGGATTCTTCACCCGAATGCGGTCTCGATTCTTGCTGGAGGGATGGCGGTCTGTCCGAAGAGCCTTCTGGAAGAGCTTGATCGAACCAGGGCTCAAAAGCCGGAACTCGGTGAACTTCGGGTGTCTCCGGCGGCGCACGTCGTGTTTCCCTACCACCGCGAACTCGATCGACTGGAAGAAGCGGCGCGCGGGGACAACAAGATCGGCACGACGAGCCGAGGCATCGGCCCGATGTATACCGATAAGGTTCAGCGAATCGGGATTCGGATGGGCGAGTTTGTCGATGCGAAGAAGTTCCCGGTACGGCTCCGCGAGGTGCTGGAGTTCAAGAATCGCTTGATGCAACTTCTCGGTGGCGAACCGATTGCCTACGAACCCCTGTTGGAGGAGTACACCGCTTACGCCGACCGAATTCGACCTTACGTGATGGATACGGAGGCGATTCTTCAGGAAGCGGTTCGCCGAGGTGAAAGGGTGCTTTTCGAGGGTGCTCAGGGCACGTTCCTGGATCTCGACCACGGCACGTACCCTTATGTGACAAGCAGCCACCCGACAGCGGGCGGCGCGTGTCTCGGCACGGGGATCGGGCCGCGGGATATCCATAACGCGCTTGGAGTCTGCAAGGCCTACACCACTCGGGTCGGCGAAGGCCCGTTCCCGACTGAGCTGGACAACGAAATTGGGCAGCAGATCCGCGATCAGGGCCACGAATATGGCACGACCACGGGTCGGCCTCGGCGTTGCGGATGGCTGGATTTGGTTGCCCTCAAGCACTCGTGCCGACTGAACTCGCTCAGCGGACTGATCATCACACGGCTCGATGTGCTCAGCGGAGTGGGTGATCTTGAAGTCTGCACGGCGTATCACGCGCACGGTGGCCCGCTCGGGCACCTTCCCTACTCCATCGAAGAATGGGAAGGTGTTGAGGCTCAAACCCAGACGCTCAAGGGTTGGAGCGAGGATATCCAAGGCGCGCGAAGCTGGGACGATCTCCCGAAGGCGACCCAAGATTACGTGCGCTTCATTGAGGAGTTCACGGGGACTCCCGCCGCGATCCTGAGCATTGGCCCGGATCGCGACGAGACGATTATCCTCCGGCCTGATCTGGTGTGGGGTTCGTAGCCCCCGGATCTCCCGAGGTCGTGGAGCCCGAGCCACCGGTGGTTTGATCGCCGGTGGCTCCTCCGTTTGTAGCCGAGCCATCGGTTGTCTGACCGGGGTTGGGGTCTCCGGTTCCGTTCGGTGGTTGCTGGGGATCCACCGGCGGGGTCACCGGGTTTTGGGGTTGCTGGGCGTTGCCCGTCACGGGGGCGCCACTCGCACCGGCTCCGGTGGCCCAGGGATTCGGGAAGAGCACCTTAGCGAGGGCTTCGACGGGCTGAGATGCTGCTGCGGCCTCATCGAATGCATCCCGTGAGACGGTTCCCACGAACACCAGGTTCCGATCAACCGTAAGCCTGATCGTCGCGGTTCGAGTCTCTCTCCTCCCCGCAAAAACACTCCAAGCCAGTCGAGTGGCAGTCACATCCGCTGCCTCATCTTCGGCCATGGTCGCAGTGACCGTAACCAATTCTGTTGCGGGGTCTACCAGCAGAGACGTGATCAAGTTGCCGCGCTCACCGGTTGATTGAATCGCTCGCAGTGCCGTCAGATCGGTGTTGGAGCTCGTTTTGCCATCAGCACTCATTTTGGTGGCAGGGTTTCCGAGAGGTTGGGCGGGCTTACCGGCGGGGATCTGAATCGGCTCTGATGCCTCGGGCTTCATTTGAGCGAGGCGGTTTTTGCTGGTTGCGGATCCGATAAAGAAGGCCGCCAAACCCACGGCCAGGATCAGCGCGGCGACCCCCACGACGTATGCCGTGGTAAACGAGCGGGGCTGAATCTCAAGCTGCTCAATGGTTTGCTTCTTGTTGGCAGCTTCGAGCTGAGACTTGGCCTTGGCGAGCATGGCTTGATCTCGAGCGTTCTTCGGATCGAGATCAAGTGCCATCTCGAACCACTGCACCGCTTGATCGGGTTCATCTCGTTCGAGATAGATTTCGCCGAGAAGCGAGTGGGCGGTGACATTGTTGGGATAGCGGCGCAGAATTGCGAGGCAGGCATCAATGGCCTCCTGAAGCTGGTTCCGCATGCGCAAGACGTTGGCGTTGGCAATTTGCCCGCTGACGTCGCTATCGCTGCTGCTGCGCGTTCCATCGAGACTGGCCCCGCAGTCGGTGCAGAAAGTTGCCGCTGCCGTATTCACGGCAAAGCATCGCGGGCAACTCCGCTTGTTGTCATTTTGTCCCTGTGCTTCCAAATCCGCCACCTCCTCGTTCGGTCGAGTCGAGATCGTCCACTTGCACAACTCGTGCCTTTGCCACCGGGCAGATCACGAGTTGGGCGATCCGTTCGCCTTTGGAAAGTTGGACGACAGAATCGCTCAGATTGATCAAAATCACTCCAACTTCTCCACGAAAATCGCTGTCGATGGTGCCGGGGGTATTCACCATGCTCAGTCCGAGTCGGAGGGCGAGGCCGGATCGCGGGCGGACTTGGCCCTCGAATCCTTCGGGAATCGCCATCTTGAGTCCGGTGCGGATGAGCTTACGCTCCAGGGGGTTGAGGTGGACATCTTCGAACGCGCGCAGATCGAGTCCGGCGGCTCCTTCGGTGGCGTATGAGGGGAGTTCGGCGCCTGGTTCAGCAGTGATTCGGAGTTCCGGGGTCATGTTGGGGTAAGAGTGGGGGATGCGGTTCGAGCGCGTCGGTGATTTCCTCGTGATTATGAAGGATTGCCCCGGCCCTGCGCCCGCTGTCGCGAAGAAGATTCGGGAGGCCAAGGTTGCCGGTGTGATCGACGCCGTGCCGTGCTTCGACTGCGTGGGGATCTACCTGGGGGTGCATGAGCCACGCGGGAAGCACCCCTCGGAAGAGATCGCGGCGTTGGACTGGAGTGATTTGCCGGCATCGTTCGAGGGTCGGCATTTTCGAGTTCCGGTGGTGTACGACGGGGAGGATCTCGAGGCGGTCGCTGCTCGACTTGGGCTCGATGCGAGCGAGGTCGTTGCTCGGCACCAGGAGTCGAAATTTCTCTGCGAAGCGGTGGGATTCTGCCCAGGATTCGGCTATCTCACCGGGCTTCATCCAGCACTGAGCGGGCTGTTCCGCCTGGATTCCCCTCGCCCGCGCGTGGCTCCTGGATCGGTGGCGATCATGGGAGATCAGTCAGCGGTCTATCCGATGGAGAGGCCGGGCGGGTGGTGGCTGATCGGGCGGACGCCGCTTGAGTTTGTGAACGTGGAGGAGCGATTCTTCCCGCTGGAAGTGGGAGATACGGTGGAGTTTTTCGCTGTTTCCGAGGCGGAAGCCCGCGAATTCGAAGGACGTCGCCTGGAGGCCGTTCGATGAAATGCATCGATCTCAATGCGGATATGGGGGAGGGGTTCGCAAGTGACCTGGAGTTGCTTTCGGTGGTCACCAGCGCGAATGTATCGTGCGGGAAATACACTGCGACAGGCCAGATTGACCACCATCTGCTCGGGGCAGCGGTGAAGTCGAAAGTGCGCGTTGGCTTTCACCCGGGATATCCCGATCCAGACACCTTCGGGCGTCGGCCCTTTGCGGATCTCCCTGACGAAATCGTGAGTCGGTTAAAAGAGTCCTTCGAGGAATCCCTCCGGAAAATTCCTTCGGAAGCCCGGTATCTCAAACCCCATGGCGCGCTGTATCACGATTGCCTTCTCCCGGGATACCCTCGAACCGTCGTGCGAGAAATGCTCCGGGCAACGAAGTTGCCTCTGATGGGTATGCCTGAGAGCGAGCACGAAACTCTCGCGCTGGAAGCGGGTGTGCCTCTGATCCGAGAAGGTTTCGTGGATCGAAGGATGCAACCGGATGGAAGGCTCGTGCCAAGGGGGCACCCGGGTGCGATGCTCCACGACTCCCGCGAAATCGCAGAACAAGCGGTGCGGCTCGCCGAGAAATGTGATTCGCTCTGCTTACATGGAGATGGCGATGATCCAGTCGGAGTCGCGCGGATCGCCCGAGCCGCGCTCGAAGGCGCCGGGTTCAAGGTATCGAGTGGGATGCTTGGGACGGTGCGCGTTAAGTCTTCGCTAGGGCCCAATTTTTGGGTTCGGTCCCTGAGCACGGAGGATGAACTTAGGAGGTTCGGGGTTCCCAGCGGCCACTCGTTTTACTCTGAGTTCGGGAGCATCTCGTGTGCGCTCCTCGACAGCGAGGGGATTCTGGAGCTCTCCGGACCGATCACGCTTGAGTTTTTGATCCCGACGGCGGTCGCGCTCTACGGTGGTGCGGAGGTGACGCTTTTGAATGGCGAGTTGATTGCCCATCCCGTCACCCGGATGGTTCCTGCTGGCGGCGTGCTTGAGCTGGGGGCTCCGAGCCAGGCCGCTCGACGATGGATCTCGTGGGCGGGGCTGGAGAGTCCCGGCTTGACGCCTCGGCTGCTGCGTACCGGTGACGAGTTCCTTGCCGCCACGCCGTACCGACGTTTTTCTCCGGTTCCCGGTGCTTGCTTGAGCCCGCCACGTGAGCTCACTTTCGAGTCTTTTGTTGGGAGAGTTGCCCCGATGACCTTCACCGTCCATCACCATTCCAGCCGGGTCGGCATCCGGCTTGTTCCTGCGAGCGACTTGACGAGCGTCCCCCCCCTTGCAACCAGCGAGCCGAGCGTTCCGGGCGTCATCCAGCAGACGCCCCAAGGAGAATGGATCATCCATGGCCCCGATGGGCCAACGATCTCGGGCTACCCGAAGGTGGGGGTTCTTGATCAATTCGAACTCGAGGATGCCAGCCTCCTGCGAATCGGCGACACTGTGGTGCTCCAGCCGAGGCAGACCCCTGGTCGGAGGCTGAGCGAGCATGGCTATCGCTCCTGGGGAGCGGAAGACTCGGGAATTCCGTACCCGGCAGCAAGGCAGGCCCCGCTTAGCACGCGTACTTTTGAACTCCCGCCGCCACCATCGCGCGGCGCGGGCGTAGAATGAGTGAACGAGGAATCGAGTGAAGGAATGGTGAAGCGCGACTGGCTCCTTTGGGACGGGCAATGTGGGATGTGTTCTCACTTTGCCGGGGTTGCGCGTCGCCGAGATACCAGAGGCCGATTTGAGATTTGTGCGTTCCAACACTGCCCCACTCCGCCAATGACGGCCGAGATCATGGCGCGGTGCAAGCGGGAAATGGTGATCGTGACGGCCTCGGGCGAGGTGCTGGGCGGGGCTGACGCTGTGCTCTACAGTCTCCACATGACAGGTGGAAGCTGGGGAATCGGCATTTTGCGCGCACTGCCGTTCATCTGGTTCGCCCGGATTGGGTACCGCCTCGTCGCGATGAATCGCTCGGTGATCAGCAAGGCGTTTTTCGGGAAAAAAGCCTGCGGGCTCGAAAATCGAATGCCTTCAAGTGAGGCTTTGCCTCCAAACTCGCGTGACTCAGCGAACCCGGACACGCTCGGCTAGAACCGAGGCTCCGGCAGGTTGCGTCAGACGATCCAACGCCTCCGCTATTTGCTCAGGGTGAGTGTAGGTCAGCAGGTGCCCGGCATCGTCCCACACTACTTCGGCATGACCAGGAACCAAAGGGATGATATCGTCTTTGCCTCCGTGGATCTGATGAATGGCAGGATGGCCCTCGCCGGTGTGCGGCCCCGCGAAACCCCAATCTGAGCAGGCTCCCGCCGCCCATCGAAAGAAGGAGAGATCGGTGCTCTCCGCCATTTCTTGGAGCCAAGCGCGCTGCTCCTTCGTGAGGGGATCAGTGGGAGAAAATCGAGCGCTAAACGCCACCAAGCCCGTGCGCAGAAACGCATCCGGAAGATAGCGCATGAGTTGAACGCGCGAAGCAAACTGCTTGGTGATCGCTTCCTGATTCCGGCAACTGCTGACCAGCAGAATCCCTCGGCAGGCCTCGCGGAATCCTTCATGTCGGGCCGCCGCCTCCATGGCGACTTGCCCGCCGAACGAAAACCCAACGACCACAAATGGACGGGAGAGGTCGAGGGATTCTGCGAATCGGAAAGAGTAGTCACTGAGGCTCTCTTTGATGGAGGGCTCGATCCATTTGGGGGTCGAAGGCTCAGCGAGGTGGGGTGCGAGAGACGTAAATAGGCGACCATCTGCCCCGAGCCCGGGAAGCATGTAAGTACGCCATCGCTCCATCGACCCGTACTACGCGGGCAGAGGGAGCGATGGCGGCGTGTCTATAGCGATCCGGACTTTAGCGGAGCATTTGCCCGATGCGCGGCGGGATGAACCGGGCATCGTTCATGGCGGCGATCGCGGCATTCACCACGGGATCAACGCCATTCTCTGTGCGCCCGGTGGCTTCGACATGGGGCCTGACCGGGTCGCCTTCCAGGCGTTGCCCCTTGACGGTGACATAGTCGCTGACCGGGTATTGGATTTCGAATCCTCCCTCAAGGCGCCCATACACTGAGGCGAGCACGGCGCCCATGGAGTTTTGTCCGACGATGGTGCCGCCCCCCACTTCCTTCATCGCGGCGGCAAAGATTTCAGATGCGCTTGCGGATGCCCGATTGATGAGAACCGCAACCTGACCGTTGTACCGAGCAACTTTCGGCGTGGTGGGTCGGAACTTGCGGGTCGTCCAGTTCGCGATTTCCTTGAGCTCTACTGGCTTCTCAGGGAACTCCTTGGCGTACTCGTCGACAATCCGCCGGTTCACGAAGGTTCCTACGGCTTCGGTTTCCGGGATGAAGAGGCCGAGCAGGTGGGCCAGGTTGTTCACCGCGCCACCGCCGTTGTTCCGCAGGTCGATGATGAGTCGCTTCGACTTACGAGCTTCTTCGACGAACTTGTCGATGGCCTCTCGTTCGTAACCGCGGGCAAAGGTGTTGATGCGGAGGATCGCGGTTTCCTCGTCGATCCACTTGAGGGAGTCAGCGCGCGTGTTGACAAAGGCAGCGGCCTTCAGCGTGACATCCCGCTCCGTGTTGTCGGCACCCATCACTCGAAGGATGACCTCTTGCTGACCGCTCGGCATGCGCGAATCGGCGTTGATGGGGTTGCCGGCGATCATCGTGATTTTGTCGCCGACTTTGAGCCCGGCTTGATCAGCCGGAGAACCCGGGGCGACGATCTCGACGACCATGACGGTTCCGTTGACGCGAGCCGAAAGACCAAACCCGACTGTGGTTCCCGTTCGACGTGTTTCCGCCGCTCGTGGCGTGCGCAACGACACATGGCTAATCCGAAACTCCCGCAGTTGTCGATTGACGACCCGGACGAAATCGGTCTCGGTCTTGGCGGCATCAATTTCCGCTTTGCCCTTTTCGACCATGTCATCCCACCGCTTGAAATCGAGGCCAGGGACGAAGGCTCGCTCTTGAAGAATCTGCTTGATTCCATCAAGAATTTTGGCTTTCGTTTCTTCATTGAACGGCGCGGGAGTAGCTTGGGCTGGCTGACCAGTCCCGGGCTGGGATCCTGGTTGGCCTCCGGTTTGAGCTTGGGCGATGCCGAGAGCCGCGAGGGCCAGGGCACACACAAATTTGATACGCAACGACACGATAAGAGTGATAACGCAGATTCGGCGAAAATGTTCGCCCGATTTTCAGTTGGGCGGACGCGGTCGCGGGAATTCGGTTGAAACGGCTCTAGGCAAAGGCGAGCCTTCCTTGAGATCTGACGACTTCTTCGAGGGCTCCGATCAGTGATTGGGCGAGGGGCTTGAACTCGGTGAGTTCGTGGTCGAACTGCCAGATTGTCTTGGTGGCATCGCCCAGACGGATCCCAAAGTGCTTACCGTTTCCAGTCGCTCCCAGCGTGAGGAGCGCTTCATCACCGGCGAAGACAAGCGGGCTGTTCGCGCCGCCATAGAACTCGGCACCTCCCCACTGACCGCCATCAATTTTGGTCAAGAGGCTCCAGGCGTCGGGCGGGAGAAGGGGCTTGAATGTGGCAAAGAAGGGGAGCAGATCTTCTTCTCCAAGCGGGCTCGACGACTTGTCGGGCGCCCTGCGTGTGAGCCAAGTTTCAGCTTCATCGGAATATCGCTGGGCATGGGTGCGGAGGTCTTCGGCATCCCAAGTGAGGAAAGTGGATGACCATTCCGCTTGGTCGGGCCGCCATTTGTGCCGCCATGCTTGATCGTTGTCTGCGACCAAGCAGATCAGGCCATTTTCGGCCCAGACATCGAATCGGAAAGTGGCTCCTGGGGTTTGCGCCTTCAGCTTGGCGAGTCGCCACGTAGTGGCTCCTCCGGGGAGATGATCGCTCTCGGGAAGAACGGAGTGCCACTCAATCGCCCTCGTGCAACTTGACTTATCGGTGCGCAGGGAGGAATCCGCCTCGGCCTGAGCCCAGAGAGAGGCTTGCCACGCTTCGGGGGCATTTTGAGCGAGGTGGAGGAGAATCGGTTGGAGAAGCGGCTGTTCTTTTTGGAAGAGGGAAAGGATCATGAGAAGGTTGGCAGAGCCGGGTGAGATATGCCGCGTTCGAGGGCGGGTTTGTCTGGTGGGGTTGCTGGTTTGGTGGGTCGGTCCTTGACCTTGCTTTGGGTTTGGTGGTGTAATGAAAAGCCTCGTGGGGCATTAGCTCAGCTGGGAGAGCGCTTCCATGGCATGGAAGAGGTCAGGGGTTCGAATCCCCTATGCTCCACCAAAATCTCCCTCGCTGTCCTGGTGATCTGTACCGGACACATCGGTAACACCTTTTTCGCTCATCGTTGATTGGTCTGGGCATTGACGTTGATTGCGGTGCCTGGGCTTCCCGCAAGATCACCGATGAGCTCTCGCTAGAGGGTGTTCTGGTGGCGACGATCGGTCAGTTGAAAGGCGGCACTCCGCGACGATTTGAGTTCCGGAGAGAGTCGTCGGTAGCTGCGGAACAGTCTGCGGAAACCAGAGCCAACTGAGAAGCAAAGCGGCCCTGCTCCCAACTCCACAAAGGGTTGGACGCAGGGCCGAACTGTCGTTTGACGAGCCTTACTTTCGTCGTCTTCGAGCGGCGATCGCGGCCAAAGCAAGCAGCGAGAGCGTCGCTGGCTCGGGGACGGCCTCGAAATTGATGTTATCGTAGTACACGCCGGTCGGGTCGTAGTTCGTGGCTCGGTTGAGGAATCCGAACTGGAGGATTTGCCCCGTCCAAGCATTATCGATAGTCAGGCTCACGCTTCCTGTCGCCCAGCTCGAGCCGGAGGCCGTCGTGGTCACAAGAGTTGGGAAGGCGAGGAGCGAGAAGTTTGTGGAGTCCAGGACCTTGATGAATGCAAGGGCGCTCGCGGAGCCAGCCGGGCCGAACTGCGAAGACGCCTTGTAATCAAAGGTGAAGGTGGCAACCTTGCCGAGATCCGCAGCCGAAATTGTCTGCTCCTGGAAGACATTCGCTTCGATAAATCGATTGTTACCGTGATCGGTGTTGTTGTAGTCACTGAACACGTTGAGATACTGGCTTCCCTGCGCCGCTCCCCCTTCACCGGTTGCAATGGACGAAAATCCATTGCCTCCGTTTGGTGCGGGAAAGACTCCGTAGCCATAGAGATGATTCGAGCTGTTGTCGAATACGTTGGCAAAAATCTTCCAGCCATTGTCGCCGAGTGCGGTTGGCGAGCTGAGGTTGAGAGACTCAAAGTCTTGGGAGTAGGTGGTGAGAGCGGCTTGAGAAGAAGCGGCAACGAGGGCGGCGAGGCCGACCATCAGAGATCGTGAAGCACGAGTTTTCATTTTGTTTTTTCCTCTGCGATGAAGAAATCGCGAAACGTTTCGGATCATACGTGATAACGTTGTGGCAAGTCAGCAGAGTCGCCAAAATCTGGTAGTTCTGTCAGGGAAAACAACTGAAGCGGACACGCAGACCAGCAACTGGAATGAATTTATTACGGCAACCCGTGATACCCCTAAATAACCCGCAGGCGGCCACAAGAGTCGCCCGTGGCAACGACGACCTCGCTGCTACGGACAAAAACACAGCGCCGGGGCCAAATGATTCAGGCTGAACGTCCCACGCTCTAAATCTGGCTCGCATCGTCGGAGACCTGAACTGTGTCCGACTGGAGCCGACCTGCGCAAGCGTTCGCCCTGATACCCAGGCTGGTGACCTCACTATAGGTGCGTGACGCCGACCCGATGATAATCCTGCCGTCATTTTGACCGCAGGAGGTATAGTCGCGTGATGCTGCTTCTTTTCAGAGTGAAAAACTTCAAGTCATTTCGGAGCATGACTGAGTTTTCCATGCTCGCCAACAACTACTCAAGGGCATTGCCTGAAAATTGGGAACATGTCGGTCAGGAGCAGAAACGAAAATTGCGGGTGCTAAAAGTTGCTGCTATTTTCGGTGCAAATGCAGCGGGAAAGTCAAATCTTCTGCAAGCACTTACCACTGTCAAAAGGTTTGTAACTTCAGGTCTAGCTTCTAACCCAACACAGGTCACCGGGACTGTACCGTTCAAACTGGATGATGCTAGCACAAAACCATCCTATTTCGAATTGATTTTCCAGATCGAGGACGAAATCATGCGGTACGTCCTCGAGCTGAGCGAAACCCAAGTCGAGCGGGAAGCCCTTTTTATTAGGCAAAATGGAGTAGAGAAACTCGCGTTCGAGAGACTAGCACACGCCTCTGGGACACATACTTATACATATCAGACGACACGATTGTCCCAGGATGCATCATTAGAACATAAGACACGTCCAAATGTTGCGTATATCACAGTTGGCGCACAATTCAATTCACCGTTACTAACGAGTGTTTTTAGGTGGTTCGAGGATATTCTTCGGCCAATCAGCATACAAGAACTATCGAACATCGCCTTAACCAACCGAACCGGAGAATTGTTCGCCGACAATGAAGGCTATCGACAGAAAATCAAAGATCTTGTGCGGGCGGCCGATTTGGGAATCGCTGAAATCGAAGTAGAGGAAAAAGACTTGCGTCTGGAAGACGTGAAATTCGAGCCCAACGTACCGCGAGAACTGTTAGATCTTGTCAAGGCTGAGCTGATGAAACACAGGCACTTCGATGTGACATTCAAGCACTTTGCTGGCAATGCCCAGGTAACGATGGGCCTAGACGAGCAATCGAAGGGCACGATTCAAATGTATCTGCTAGCCGGCCCCTTACTAAAGTCATTTGAGGGAGGCCATGTCATCATTGTAGATGAACTTGACTCTAGTCTGCATCCATTACTCATCAGATTTCTGATCCGAGAGTTTCAGGCCAGGAGCAAAGGCAAACAGATCGCCCAGATCATTTTTACGACTCACGATGCAACTTTATTGGATTCAGGCTTACTACGTAGAGATCAGATTTGGTTTGTGGAGAAAGATCGGCACGGAGCTTCAAGAACGTATGCGCTTTCCGATTTCCACAAGCTCGAGAACGAGTCGGCTTATAAGGGTTATTTGGGCGGAAGATATGGGGCGATCCCATACATATAGAGGAGCACGGCATCAATGAGCAGTATCAAAAGAGCTCAATCATCTCGGCAACCCAGGGACAGATTCTTGATTGTTTGCGAAGGAAGTAAAACGGAGCCTTCCTACTTCAAAGGCCTCACCAATTACTTACAAATGCCCGCATCCGTTGAAGTGATCACAAGTCCTGGCTCCGCTCCCATTAGTGTCGTGGATGAGGCGATCAAACGGCTCAGCAAGAAAGGATCACAGTATGACCAAGTTTGGGTTGTTTTTGACCGTGAACAATGGAATTACAACCCAACTTTCGGGGTTGCTGTTGACAAAGCCAGCGCAAATGGTATCGCTGTTGCAACTTCGAATCCATCGATCGAGTTCTGGTTTTTACTGCATAATGAGTTCACAACAAGACAGTTTCTGAATTGCGACGATGTCATGAAGCATCTAAAACAATTCTTACCAGACTACGCTAAGGGAGGCTATGATTTCAGAAATTTATTCGAGAATACGCAGACTGCGTGCTGCCGCGCTGAGAAAGTCCTGCAATACCATAGGGCGGCATCCCAAGATGACAGTGACGAATCCAATCCCAGCACAAAAGTACACCGATTGGCTGAAGCGCTGCTCCAAAGTCTCAGCAAAAGTCGTCCGAGTGACGCGGATCAGACAGACTAATTGGGCTTGTAAGGCATCAGACATATGAAAATATCAGTCGTGGTTCTCGTGGGGCTTGCGGTGAGTGCGGGCGTGGCTGATTCTTTGACGGCGAAGATTGATCCGAGCAAAGGACGGCGACCGATTTCGCCCCTGATCTTCGGGGTGAATCATGATTTCCCTGGCCCGAAGGACGGCACGATTCGTCGGTGGGGTGGAAACTCCACCGAGAACTACAACTGGGAGACGAACAACAACAACTCCGGCACCGACTGGCAGCAGGACTCCGGGAGCTGGCTGAACCGATACACCCCTGATGCGGAGAAAACGAATCCTGCCGCGGCGATCGTGACATGGCATCGGGAATCCATTCGGCGCGGCGTGCCGAGCATCGTGAACATCCCGACTCTCGGCTGGGTGACCGCAGACGGCAACGGCCCGGTCACCGAAGCTGAAACCGCTCCCTCGAAGCGGTGGAAGAAGGTGGTGCCGCAAAAGGGAAAACCCTTCAGCCTCCAACCGGACCTGACCGACGAGGTCGTCTACACCGACGAACTGATCCACTTTTTGACCCACACCTTCGGGAAGAGCAACTCGAAAACGGGGATTGCCTACTACTCGGTAGGAAATGAACCGGGCTTGTGGAACCACACGCACCCTCGGATTCAGCCTCAAAAGGTGAGCTGCCGCGAGCACATCAGTCGGGCAATCGCCAACGCGATCGCGATCAAGCGGGTGGATCCCACGGCCAGGATCATCGGGCCATCGGGTTTTGGAGTTTATGAGATGGTCGGCTTTGTCGATGCTCCGGATTGGCCGGAGGTGAAAAAGGCCGGCGGATACCGGTGGTACATGGATTTTGTGCTCGACGAGTTCGCCAAGGCGAGCAAGAAGGAGGGCAAGCGGCTCTTGGACGTCGTGAATTTTCACTACTACACGGAGGGCGAGATTATTGAGCACGGCGGCGCGCTGGGGGTGATGAACGCGCACCGAACGCTCCGCGAATCGGGTTTTCGCGAAGCGAGCTGGATTAGCGAAATTCTCACCGAACACTTGCCCGTGATCCCGAACCTCAAGCGGAGCGTTGCTCAGTACTATCCCGGAACTCTGATTGGTGTGACGGAATACGAGCGGGCGATGGCGGACAAGGTCTTCGGCGGGATTGCCATGGGCGATCTGCTGGCGACCTTTATTGAGGAGGATCTCCATTTGGCGACCGCGTGGCCGCTCAGCGGGTTCGATCAAGAGAACCCTGCACCCTACTTTGTGGCGGGGCGGCAACTGTTCTTGAACTTCGATGGCCAAGGCGGCCGATACGGCGACACGCGGGTCGAGTGCCTGGGCGATAACCCGGATCGCGCGCCGGTTTACGCCTCGGTCGATGCGAAAAGCGGTCGGTTGCACGTAGTGGTGTTCAACAAAAACCTGCACGCAACCCTGACCACGCAGTTCCAGATTCCTGGGAATTGGACGGCGGCGGCGGCCTTTGGCTTTGACGAGTCTTCGCCAGAGTTGAAGAGCCGGGCTCTGCCGGTGGGAGGGGCCGCTGGCTTTGAGACCACGATCCCCAGGCGGTCGGCGGTGCACTACGTGTTTCAGCCGAAGTGAGGGTTGGCGGTTCAGCGCGGGCGTGAGACTTCACGGTCCTCCTGGCTCTCCTGGCTTCTAATGCCTCCGGGGAGTGTGCCAAAGGAGGACCTTTCGATCTTTTTCTCAGGCCCGCGAATATCGAGACCCTGCGTATCGTAAAGCCAACTGTGCCTGGACAATCGGGCGCGGGAAAACGAAGACAATGGCAGACACATCGCAAAAGATTGCCCTCATCACGGGCGCAAACAAGGGGATTGGGAAAGAAACGGCGCGACAATTGGGACAGTTGGGATACACGGTGCTGGTCGGATCGCGGGATCTTGCCCGAGGAGAATCGGCGGTGGCAGAGTTGCGGGGCGAAGGGATCGATGCCCACGCTCTGGCGTTGGATGTCACAAACCTCAGTTCGGTTCAATTCGCACGCGCGGAAGTCGAGTCAAAGTTCGGTCACCTGGACGCTCTGATCAACAATGCTGGGATCAGTATTGAACCATTTGGTGGGGCAGATTCAACTCTTGACACCCAAACCTATCGCAACACCTTTGAGGCCAACGTTTTTGGACTCATTGACGTCACCCGCGAATTCTTGCCGCTCTTGGAGAAGGCTCCGGCGGCGCGGATTGTGAATCTCAGCAGCATTCTCAGTTCTTTGGCCCTTCATGCTGATCCCGGCTCTCCGATCTACGATTTCAAGGCCCCGGCGTATGATGCCAGCAAGACGACGGTCAATGCATTCACGGTCCACCTCGCTTATTCTCTTCGCAACACGCCAATCAAGGTCAACGCGGCTCATCCTGGCTGGGTGAAAACAGACATGGGCGGGGAGGGTGCGCCGATGGAGATTGTGGATGGAGCCAAGACTTCGGTGGCTCTGGCCACGCTCCCTGCAGACGGGCCAAGCGGCGGACTCTTCCACATGGGCGAGACCTTGCCTTGGTAAGTTCCTTGGTCTGGTAGCCTCTTTTGACCCAACGAGTTCCTGGGCCACGGATGGCCTGGGAACAATGCTTTTTAACTGAATACAACAAGAAAACACTATGAAAGTTTGGTTTATCACTGGTTCTTCGGCGGGATTTGGATTGGAAATGGTGGAGCAGCTGATCGCTCGCGGCGATGCTGTGGTGGCGACAGCTCGCCGTCCGGAAGTTCTCGCCGAGTACGTGGCCGCGCATCCGGATAGGGTGATTGCGCCTCGGTTGGATGTGAATCTTCCTGAAACTGTGGAGGCGGCGGTTGCTGAGGCCCTCGCGAAATTTGGGCGGATTGACGTGCTCGTGAACAACGCCGGCTATGGCCTGGTGGGGACGGTCGAGGAAGTCACAGATGCGGAAGCGCGGGCTCAGTTCGACACAAATGTTTTCGGAGCGCTGAACGTAACCCGAGCGGTTTTGCCGACGATGCGAGCCCAAGGTGCAGGACATGTTCTGAACGTCTCGAGCATTGCCGGACTTGTTGCCGGGGCCACTTTCCCTCTTTACTCCGCAAGCAAGCATGCTCTGGAGGCGATCAGCGAAGGCTTGGCGGCGAGCGTGGCTGAGTTCGGCATCAAGGTGACGATCATCGAGCCGGGCGGATTCCGCACGAGGTTCGCGGATGGCCAGTCGATTCGTCTGACGGGGAATCGTCTTTCGGCGTACGACGAGCAGCTGAACGGCACGATTGAGTGGCTGAATGCTATCAACGGCACGCAGGAAGGCGATCCCGTTAAAGGCGTGGCGGCGATGATCGCGGTGACCGATTTGGAAGAGCCGCCCCTCCGCTTGATGCTGGGCAAAGATGCTTGGGATCGGTACCAAGGAAAGCGCGAAATGCTGGAGCGGGACTTCGAGCGGATGAAGGACGTGACGCTTTCGACGGCAGCCGACGCCTGAAGGATGCAGATCTCTGGCACCCTCGCCGCTGCTTAAGGGGCGGCGAGGGAGCATTCATCGACCGACATTTCGGTGCCTGACTCTTTCGTCTCCCTGAGAGTTCCTCGGGCCAAGCGAGCATGTCGGGGGGAAAACCAGTACATTTACTTCACCGCCTTCAAACAGGTTGGCACGCCATTTGCGGAACGAACAGATCGAGGTCTGATGACTATGATCAATCGTTCTTTGTTTTCTGTGATGGTTCTCTCTGCTTTAGCTTCCAGCGCGATGGCGACGGGTTTCACCCTGGATATCTCGCGACCTGCGAACGACGGCAAGGGAGACTACAACCTGAATAGCATTCGCTTCAGCGACGGCACCGTTTACAACAGTTTTAAATACGCACAAGACGTGCGCAACCTCACCTACAATCAGCATTCGCCGAACGACTACCGCGTGGTGGCCGGTCCGAACACGAGCATCAGCAACAAGGTCACGGTTTTGGGCGACAGCCACCTTTCCGGCAAGGAAGTGAACCTGACGACCTTCTTGGATCGTGCGGAGGATGTGTTCCAGAACCGCAATCTGAACCACTTCTTTGATGTTCACACTAATTGCGATCCGTTTGGCCTGACGATCGACTATCGGAACAATCCGCTGAAGGACAAGATTCTCTACACCGAGCGCGGTTCGGGCGGATCGAACAGCTGGGTTGTGATTCAAGCCGTGGACGCCAATGGCAACAAGGTGGGCAAGAACTACCTGGTGAATCCTCACAGCATGAAGGACACGGGCCAAGATGTGGCGATTTACAGCCGCAGCGACAATCCGGTGTTCCATGGCACTCAAGACCTGAGCATCCTGGCTCTGGATGTGAAGCGCGACCTGGGCGTGAACCAAGTCGACTTCCTGCGCGTGTTCACTCCTCAGAAGGGTGTGATGTACGGCAATGGCCTGGTGTTCAGCGGCCTAGGCGGCGGTCAGGATCTGGCTCCTGACTTCAAGATCATTGGCACGGGCGAAGCGGTTCCCGAACCGGCAACGATGGCTCTTCTCGCTCTGGCAGCTCTTAAGCGCCGCAAGAACAAGAAGTCGGCGTAAGCCATCCTCCCTTGGGCTAAAGGGTCGGCTCCCTCATCCGCTTTGGCGGGTGGGGGAGTCGGATTTTGTCGAGCTTGAATTCTCATACTCGTTTGAATGCCGGGAGAGCTGGCGGCGCGGTGTGCCGATCTTTGAAACGTGGGGATTGACCTTTTTCGGAACCTCTGGCCGCTGATCGCCGTGGCAGCGGTGCCTTTGGTGCTCTCGCTTCTGGGGTTGCTCGCCGGCAGGCTCTGGCGTCGATGGCGCAAGCTGCCCTCGCTCTATGAGATCCACCAGATGTCTGGCGTAGAATTTGAGCGGGCGTTGCGCCAGATTTTCGAACGCGACGGTTGGTCGGTTTCGCTCACGCCCAAGAGTCGGGATTTTGGCGGCGATCTATTGCTCCGCCGAGCCGGGAGGTCGGTGGTTGTGCAGGCCAAGCGCTGGAAGAAGTCGGTGGGAATCCGCGCGGTGCAGGAGGCCCTTGGGGCTCGGGATCGCTACCAAGCCGATGAGGCCTGGGTGGTCGCAAGTTCCGTGTTTTCGCAGTCGGCGATCGCTCAGGCTCGGTCCAGTGGAGTGACCTTGAAGGACGTGCACTGGCTTTCTGGTGAGTTGGGGCGCCTCCATCGTTCTCAGGTGGCTTGACTCTGGTTCGCCGAGCCCGTTGTGACCAGTATTGACTGCCCTTTCGTCCCTCTCCTAATGTTCCGCCTTCCTCCGGCCGAAGATTCCTGTGGTATTCTTCGGAATCTGAGTTGCCGCATAGCTCAGCGGTAGAGCAGCTGACTGTTAATCAGCGGGTCGTAAGTTCGAATCTTACTGCGGCAGCCACTCCATTTGAATCTAAAAGAGCTCCCGCATGGGGGCTTTTTTGTTGCCCAAATTCGGGGTCTGGGAAGAGTTCTGGGAAGAGTTGATGGGGTATTTGAGTGAAATCCGGGGGAATTTGGTGACCGGGATCACAGTTTACTCTCTGCTCAGGTTCAAAAGGCGCTCCGAATTTTCGGAAAATCCCAGAGATTGAAGCCTGGCGGCTTACCGCGAGAAATTCGTGAGGAGCAAGCCTCACCTTGGTGCCAAGTTAAGCCTATAGTCGCCATCGCTACTGGTTTCGATGCTCAATGAAGTGATCGCTACTGAACTGACCCGGCAGCACCAACCGTTGCCGCCGACTGAGCACCAGCCGAAACTTGCGCTGCCGGGCGTTGCCTGAAAAATCAAGCAAAGCATTTCGGAATGACGGGACTGCAACGATCCAAAGAACATGCTCCACCACGATTTTCCGTGCACGTCCGAAATTTCACGTAAATTTCACACCCCCTTTCTGAGCGATCTCTATACTGATCTCATGGCAGAGCAAGATCGCATTGACCAACTCGAGCAGCGCATCGATCAATTGACGGCACTGGTCGCATCCCTCCTTCCCGAATCAAACCTGGCCTCTGACGCCTCGTCAGGCGAGGAAGGCCCCGAGCCAGTGGAGGATGAGGGAGTTACTGAAGACGACATAAGCATGGCTGCGACGCGCGGCGGGCCAACCGCGCAAGAGTTCGCAGCCTACTTTGATGGCTTCGATTTTCCGAACTTTTCGGGGGGCGAGATCACGCCGTATTTCAGCCGCACCAGAGGCGGCGTCTCCAATTCTGTGCCGCCGAAACACCTGTGGCCGAACTTCATCCAGACAGTGGTCGTGCTCCAACATCTCCGCCAAGTCTTGGGGAGACCGATCACCCTCGCGTCAACGTACCGATCTCCAGACTACAACCGGGCGGTCGGGGGAGCGTCGCAATCGGAGCACGTGAAGTTCCGAGCCATTGACTTTCAAGTCTCGGGACTACTTCCCGCTCAAGTCGCGCAGGTTCTGCGAAGCCTTCGTGGCAAGGTGTTCCTGAACCCGGCGACAAACAAGAGCTTCACTTTCCGCGGCGGAATTGGGGTTTACGCCACCTTCGTCCACGTGGACACGAGGCCGAACGAATCGAACTGGGTGGGCTGATGGCAGATATCCTTTACCTCCACGGCGTCGGAAACCCAGAAAAGGAGCCGGATTGGCAGGATGCCCAGACAAGGCTTGTCCACCAAGCGGTTGAGCATCTCGGGATCCGGCCAAGCGTGTTCTCGTTCGCCTACGATGATCTCTTCCGGGATGCTGAATTCAATCCGGCAATCGTTTTCCGAGGCGGGCGCCAGCTTCTGGACTCCCTGATGGAATATGGTCTCGAGGATTTCCTGGGCGTGAGTCGGGATCGGGGAGGCTGGAGTCCCACATTTCGATGGACGGTTGGCATGATCGCCCAGTGGGCGGCGCTTCCGGATCTGCGGGCGGAACTCCAGGAACGGTTGCGTACCGCGATAGAGGAGCACGATCCGAAGGTGATCATCGGCCATAGCCTTGGGTCGCTCATTTCCTACGATACGTTCTCCGAGACAAAGCACCGGAGTCTGCTCGATGGGCGACTGTATATCACCTATGGCTCGCAAATTGGTCACCCAGCCGTCCGAGCTGCGTTTGGCGGGCGGATTGTTACTCTTCAAGGCACGTGGGTCAACCTCTTCAACCGGCAAGATCGGGTCTTCACCAAGTCCTTGCATCCGGCCGGCGAAGGCGACTTCCTGCAGCTGGCGACGGAGTTTGATTCACCATCGCCCTTCAACCACGAGGCTGAGTTCTATCTTGGCCACGACAGCACAAGGTCAACATTGCTTCCGATGCTCCAGAAGATGCTTGATTCTGAGGAGCAACCAAGCCCCGCCGCGATTCGAACCTTTGCACGGAACGCGATCGGAGTCGATGCTTTGAAGCATGGTGGATCTCAGCTATTCTCGCCAGTAGCGGAGACGGTGCGAGAAACCCGCAAACCCCGAACCCGCGCGGTGCTCGTCGGGATTGATCAATACCAAGACGGGATCAGCAATCTGAAGGGATGCGTGAACGATCAGTTTGAACTCAGCGCGACGCTCCAAGAGTGCGGATTTGCCCCTCAGGATATCCGGGCTCTGTTCAACCAGCACGCGACCTCCAGGGGGATTATCGAGCGGCTGCGCTGGCTCTTTGATGAGGCTATGCCGGGCGACACGCTTTTCTTTGCCTTCAGCGGGCATGGAGCCCAGATCACGCCGAGAGGCCATGACGGGATGCCAGAAGCTCATATGGAGTGCCTGATCCCCTACGACTGCGATTGGACTCCGCCGACGATGCTTTCCGACTCCAGCCTTGTGCAGCTTTACGCGGATCTGCCCTACGGGGTGAACTTTGTGATGCTGCTGGACTGTTGTCACTCCGGCGGGGTATGGCGAAGTGTCGGGGCGCAAGTGCGCGGGGTTCCCCCGCCTGACGACCTGCGGCATGAAAGCCTCCAGTGGGATAAGCGCGAACAGATGTGGGTTCCGCGAAAGCCGGTCGCGATTGATCCGCAGAACAGCAAGTTTGCCCGGAGCAAGAAGCTCCAGCACGCGATGGTAGGCGAAGAGGGCAACGTCTATCGCCTGGGAAGAGCCTATGCTGCCCGGGGCAAGCGCGCCGCGTTTGAGCAAACGCGATCCAGCAAGGGTCACGATGGACCATTCATACCGGTTGTCTTCCAGGCGTGCCGGGCGGATCAGCTCGCGAGCGAATATCTGCATGGCAGCATCACTTATGGCGTCTTCACCTATGCCTTCACGCGCACGCTTCGAGAGATTTTGGCCGAGAAGCCCAGCACATCCATCGACGCGATGGTGGGCCGGATCAAGACGCAGCTCAAGCGACTGAACTACGCCCAAGACCCGGAGGTCGCTGGGCCGAAGACACTTCTGGAGCAACGAGTCACCGACTTCTTCCAGTTTGGAGACTCCCGATCGATCAGCAAAAAGGACACACCCGAATGAATAGCGAGATTCTTGTTCACCAACTCCTGCGCGGCTTGAATGATCTTCAGCCGTCGCCGGATCGCCCGAGCGGAGCTGGCCTCAGAAGCCCAAGCCCTTACCCGTTCATCGAGAGTTCGTCGTACGAACTCACGATCACGGCGGCTCAATCCCTCAATGTTCCCGTGATGGGGACGGTTTCGGGCGGGGCAAGCAAGCGGGTCGTGGTGCTCGAGCGGCGGGCCTATCGCAAGCAGCCCGTCGCGGGAGGCGTGGAATATATTGGGTACACGATCCGGCTGGCGGTTACCGTGAATCGTCTTGAGGCGAATGCGAAGCTCTCGCTGCCGTTCCTTGCCGCTTCTGCCGAGATTGGACAGATTGAAGGGCGGTGGACGGTGCAAGTGGTGGGGCTGACCGGGCCCAAGATTGACGAAGCCCTGATTCCACCAGCGGAGCTGAGTGTGGAGCAGTATTTCAAAGCCAAGGAATGTCTTCGGCTGCTCATCGAAGCCCTGTCCGATCCCAGCACCACTATTCAGGAGCAGCGCATCTTTATGGAGCCTGCGGCCGACCTGGATCAGATGCGGAGCGATGAAGCCTTGGGGAGAGCGTACGGGCTCTCATGCCTTGATCGTCGCTGGCGACTCCAACGGGCGCTGGCCGAGGTGGTCGGAGCGCGCCAGGCTCTGCTGGATGCGGTGACGAGCACCTACAGCCAAGTTGCCGGCATCACCGGAGAACTCGAAGATATCCCACCAAGCGCCCAGATCGAGGCGAGGAGGCTACTGGGCGAGATCCGCGAGGTGAATCCGCGGTAAATGGCTTGTGAATGGAGCGCGATGCTCAGTACGAAAGACTTCACTGCGCAGTCGTCATAGTTCCCGAGACACTCTCGCTCCGCTTCAGACCATCACCGTCATAAGTATAAGTGGTTTTGGCTCCATTGTGTTCAAGAACTTTCATCCGGTTTTCCATATCGTAGGTCATCGTGGTGGTGATGGCAACGGTTCCGGTTGGTGGCTCGAAGCCAACAATCTTGGTGAGGTTGCCATTGTCATCGTAGGTGTAGGTCGTTCGGGTCGCGCCATAAGCCATGGTGGTGGCTCTTCCGGCGAGATCATAAGACGTCGTGGTCGGTGCATCCCACTCGGTTGAGTAAGTTCGGTTATAAACAGAGTCATAGGTGTAGGTGTATCCCACAGTCGATGCTCCCGATGTCTGCTGACGAGTGAGCCTGTCGGCATTGTCGTAGGTAAAGGTCTTCACCCGACCATTGAATGTTCGAATACTCTCTGTATTCCCGACGGAATCGTAGGTGTAGGTGGTTCGGATGATGTTGGCAAAGGTGCGAAGTGTTACCTGACCTACAGCATCGTAGCTGGTTTGCTCGCTCATGCCATTCGGCAGTCGATTATTCACCTGCCGCCCGGCATTATCGAAGGTATACGTCGTTGTCCCTTTGCCCGTGACAAGCGTGGTCATACGCCCATCGGCATCATATTGGAACGTTCGCACGCCTCCATCCGGATCGATGAGTTTGGTGCGCTGGCTGGCGAGATCGTAGGAATACTGCTGGCGCAGAGCTCCGGGATCGGTTTTGTCAATCAGGCGGCCCAGGTTATCGTAGGCATAGGTGGTGGTTCCGGTGGAATCCACCATGGTCGTGCGGTTGCCCGTGGCATCATAGCCAAAGGTGACCCTGGTTCCATCGGCATAGACCGTGGTGACCAGCCGACCCACTGCATCATACGTGTAGGTGGTGCGGTCTCCATTCGGGAACCGGCGAGACTCGGTTTCTCCGGTGGGGAGGAAGGTGTAGGTGGTGGCTTGCCCGAGTTGGTTCTGGATGACATCCATCTCACCGCGAGCCGTGTAGGCCATGGTGATTCGCCCACCCCGGGCATCCAGGATGACCGTGTTGTTCCCGGTGGGGTCGTAGGAATAGGTGGTTCGGTGCCCGAGGCCATCGGTAGTCGCCGTGAGCTGATCCACCGCATCATAGGTGCTCACCGTGTTCACTCCGCGAGCGTTAGTGATGGTGGTGTTGTTGCCCACGGGATCGTAGGCATAGGTGGTGATGAAGCCAAGGGCATTCTGCATGGTCACCACGCGCCCAGCGGCGAGATCATGGTCGTGGCTTGGCCAACCGCATCGTAGAGGGTGGTCGAGATTCGTCCAAGCGCATCGGTGATCGATACTTGCCGGCCTGCTGCGTCGTAGGCGTAGGTGGTCACGCCGCCCGTGGGTTCTTGCACGGTTCGAAGCCGTCCGGCAAGATCATAGGCGTAGGTGGTGACAGATCCACGCGCATCCTGAACCTGGGTTTGCTCGCCGGCCATGTTGAAGGTCATGGTCGTTCGATTACCGAGGGCATCTTGGCTGGCAATCTGTCGGTTAGAGTTGGTGGCGTAGACCGATGTCGAGATGAAGCCCCGAGCATTCTGCACGGTGGTCTGATTACCCGCCATTAGCCGGGCGAGCCCTAAAACGTCCGTGCAAGAGCGAGACTGGTAGAGTGATGTCTTCGTTTCCATTGGCCTCGGCGGCCAGTGCTAAAACGTCCGGGCAAGAGCGAGACTGGTAGAGTGAGAATAGTGGGTCCCGCAACCTGCCAGCGTGTCGCGTAAGAATGCGCGTGGTGGAAGCGCAGCTTGGGGACAGATTCGATCAAAGGGCATCATCTTCTTGACAATGAGACACTCATAAGCTCAGCCTAGAGAAAGCAATTGGACAGGAAGACAATGTATCCGCTCATCGCGCATCGGAATGAACACGGCGAGCAGCCGCTGATCGACCACTTGAAGGGGGTGGCCGATCTTGCCAGAGCTTTCAGTCAGAAATTTGGGGCAGGCGAGTTGGGATACCTCTGTGGGATTCTCCACGATATTGGGAAAGCAGATCCCAAATTCCAGGATTTCATCCGCCGCCCCAAGGACGCCAAGGGAAAGCACGTCGGTGGTCATGCTTACCCCGGCGCGGCTGCGGCGGCCGAAATCCTGGGCGATCTCGCTCCGATCATCATGGGCCACCACGCAGGGATGCCGAATTGGGATGGCCCTGACTCCCTCGTGAAGGAGGCCATGCATTTAACTGCCTTCGAGCCGGCGCGAGAGTTTCTCAGTCGATCCCTCGACCTTGATTTGCCCTCTGCGAAGTGGCCAAGATGGGCCGCGCCAGACACTGTGCAACGCGAAGTACTCATCCGCATGGTCTTCAGCGCTCTCATCGACGCAGATCGCCTCGACTCCGAAGCATTCGATCAGCCTGACGCTCGCGACTTTCGAGGTGCTTTCCAGCCGATCTCCGAGTACGCCGGACAACTCCGAGCCCACATGTCGGAAAAAGCCACGCAAATCCGAGAGCGGGGATTGGAGGGAACCACTACAAATCAGATCCGCGCGGAGGTTCTTGAGGCATGCCGAACGGCGGCAATGGAGACCCCAGGATTCTTCACCCTTACGGTGCCAACGGGAGGTGGAAAAACCCTCTCTGGGCTGAGCTTTGCCTTCGAACACGCCGCCCAGCACGGGCTCGACCGAGTGATCGTCGCGATCCCCTACACCAGCATCATCGAGCAAACCGCGCAAGTCTGCCGCGAGACCTTTGGCGAAGATGCCCTGCTTGACCACCACTCCGCCCTGATGCCACGGGAATTCGGATCCGATAAGGACATCGCCGATGCAGCTGCCCAAGAATCAAGCGGTCGGCGTCAGGCCAACGCGGCGCAAAACTGGGATGAATCCCTTATCATCACCACCACGGTGCAGTTGTTCGAGAGCCTCTTCAGCAACCGCCCGGCGGCGTGCCGCAAGCTCCACAACATCGCGCGGAGCGTGATTATCCTCGACGAGGTGCAAACTCTTCCGCCGTGTCGCCTCGGGCCGATCCTCAACTGCCTCTGGCTCCTAGTGACACATTTCGGATGCTCGGTGGTGATGTGCACCGCGACCCAGCCCGATTTCGACCCCATTTGGGAAGCACTCGGCAAGGACGTGAAGGCGAAAGAGATCGTGCCGAACTATCAGGATCACTTCGCCGCTCTTCGACGCGTTGAGTTCACGTTTCCTGAGGAGACCTGGTCGAAGGATCGCTTAGCTGACGAGATTCGGAGTCGAGACCAGGTGCTCGCGATTCTGAACACGCGAGGTGAGGCGGTGGAACTGACTCGAATGTTGGAGGACGTTCCCGGTGTGATGCACCTCAGCACCAATCTGTGCGGGTTCGACAGGCGGAGGATTCTGGCAGAGGCGAGGGACCGATTGAGATCAGGAGACACGATTCGGCTCATCAGTACTCAAGTCGTGGAAGCCGGCGTTGATGTAGATTTCCCCACCGTTCTGCGCGCTTTCGGTCCGCTCGATCGTGTGATCCAGGCGGCAGGGAGGTGTAATCGAGAGGGTCTCCGTGAGACGTTGGGCGAGGTGATAGTGTTCAAACTTGAAGAAGGTAAGGCACCCGGCGGAGCCTACAAAACGGGGATTGATGCCACGCATGGAGTTGTCGACGACCAAACCTTACAGCCATTCGACTCGGAGGCGGCGGGCCGGGCGTACTGGCGCATGTATTTCAGCCGAACCAACACGGGCACCGAGAGGAATGACATCCTGACGATGCAGCGGCTTCTGCGATTCTCGCAAGTCGCCGCCGAGTTCAAGATGATCGACGAGATTTCTGAGTCGATTCTGGTTCCGCACCGCGCACTGCCCGACTATGTGAATCGGCTGAGCCCAGGCTTGATCGATGAGTCCGCCGATGCTCGTGCCGCTATCGATACGCTTTGGGATCGCACATCTCCCCGTCGCTGGTTTCGGGTTCTCCAGCCCTTCATGGTCACCGTTCCGCGCGAGAAGCTGGCCGAGTTGGTTCGCACGGGGGTGGTCGAGATGCACGAATCCGGCATGCCCGTGCTCGTCTTCGCCGAGGGCCAGTATTCGGAAGAGACTGGGCTGAATCTAGGCGCGGTTGAACCCGGAGCCCTGGTTTTCTGAATTTACTTTTCCGTTAAGTAACACTTGACAAACAAAGGAATCCGGGGTACAGTGATGCACGTCGAGTTGTCTAGAGGAGCATATGCTCCGCCAGCGACTAGGATTGAAACCGTTATGTAACCCTTAACGAGAATAATGGTGGGGCGGAAAAGCCTGCAAAGTTCAACCGCCACCACCCACGACCCAGACTTCGAGAAGCTGAGCTATCCGGAGTCTACTACGAAACCAAGAAAATGAAGACAGACTCCTTGTCTCCCGCAATTATCGTCATTCGCGCCGCCTCTGGCGCTCGCTACTACATCCCGGTGACCGACTACCGCTTCTTCGAGTCGCTTCTGGCGTTCCTCGTGGAGGCTTTTGGTTTGTTTCGGGTCCTCCGGCTCCTCCGAATGCGGACATTTCATGAGGCCTGTACGAAAGCTCACGTAATGAACGACCGCTACCTCGATCGCCACATGTAAACGGCGCGTCGCCCTCCCCCGTCTTGCTCGTTGGCAGGTGGGGGAAAGGGTTTTCCACCGTCTCAAAAAAATTCCCTCTATAACCCCCTTGACAGTCACGCCGAACCACGGTAGAGTGATAGACACAAGGTGGAGTTCTGGAGAAGAAAACCTACCTTTCTACCGCGAAAGAACCAGACATTCAACATTTTTCCGTCATGAATGAACGCTATATATCCGTACGGGTGAGCGGCGATTTTGCCCTCTTCACCCGCCCTGAATCGAAGGCGGAGCGCGTCACCTACGAGGTGATCACTCCGTCGGCGGCAAGGGGAATCTTAGAGGCCATCTACTGGCATCCCCAGTTCGACTGGGTCATCCGAGAGATCCGCGTCCTCCGACCCATCCAAACAACGGGCATCTTCCGCAATGAGGTGGCCAGCAAGATGTCACCCAGCCGCACGGAGCCCTACTACGCCGACCATGACCGGATGCAGCGACACAGCGTGCTCCTGCGTGATGTCGCGTACGAGATCTACGCCGATGCCAACGTCCGCCCCGGCGTGACAGAGGACCACGCCAAGTTCCGCGCTCAGTTCCGCGACCGGGTCGAGAAAGGCCAGTGCTTCCACAGGCCAGCACTGGGTTGTCGTGAATTCGCTGCCGAGTTCGGGCCAGTGCGCCCCGGCGAAACGCCCATCCAGGAAGACCGCGACCTCGGCCGGATGCTCTTCGATATGAACTATGCCGACAAAAAGCGCATCCGTCCGATGTTCTTCGAGGCCAGGCTGGAGCAAGGCATCCTCTCTCTCCCCGATCCCCGCGAGGTGCTCCGATGATTCTCAACCGATTGGTGGAGTTCGCGGAAACGCTCGGGGCTTCCATTCCCAGCGGGTATCAGCCGCAGTTTGTCACTAAGGTAGTTGAGCTAGATCGGGAAGTAAAGAGCGCTCGCCTTATTCAGCTTTCCAAGGATAAACGGGGAAAACGTGATGGAGAAAATCGCCACGAACCTCAAGAGGCTCCTCGCCGAGCCAGCGGCATTCGAGCGCGGCCCTTTGCAGACAACTGCGAATACCTTCTTGGAAAGGTCTTTGAAGGTGCCGATCAATCGAAGGTCAGGCTCAGGCACGAAGCATGGCGCGAGAGCGTGTTAACGTGCGCGGCCGAAATTGATAACCCCGAAGTCCAGGCTGTTGCAGCTTGGGTACGCAATGATGGGCCAACGCAGCTCGCGCAGGATTCATCGCTTCAGCCAGACGACTACTTCACGATCAGCGTGAGCGGACAAATTGTGACCGAGTTGCCCGAAGTGCGGACTTGGTGGGCCAATCAAACTGACACCCCAGAGCGGGGCACCTGTCTTGTCACGGGGATCGAGGGGCCGATTCTGGAGCGAATGCCCGCCATGATCAGAGGTATTCCCGATGGGCAAATGTCGGGAACCGCCCTGGTGAGTGTCAACTTCACGGCTGGCAATAGCTATGGCCTGGAAGCAGCCTACAATTCTCCGATCTCACCCGACGCTGGAGAAAAAATCGGAAATGCCCTAAACCACCTCCTCAGCGAACGGCTCGGTGACGAACTCATCTACACTGTCAAGGTTGGAAAAGTCGCCTTTGTCGGATGGTCACGCGTAGATGCTGGCAAAGGACAGATCCGGGCCATTCTCGACCCCGACAATGCAGACGCGGGCGATGACGACTTGGACGAGGCGGAACTTCGAGAAATCGCCCGTGTACGGGGCATCAAAGAAGCCGGAAAGAGCAAAGGGCAAATCACGAGCGTGGGTCTCCAGGGAGACTTGTTCAACACGACCACCGACAAGGCAGGTCGCACGAGAGCGATCCGTCTCGCCCCTGCCATGATTCCGCAGGAAATCGAAGCAGAGCATTTCTACATGCTTGCCTTGAGTGCGAATGCCGCGCGCATCATCGTGCGGGATTTCCACACCATGACCCTAGGCGATCTCATCGAGCGGCGCGAGGCTTGGTTCGAGAAGTTGAGTCTGGCGGGACACCCAAAACGCCACTCGCTCTATCAACTGGCTACTTCGCTCTACCGAGAGGCCAAAGACATCCCGGCCCACGTGACCAACACCTTGGCATGGTGCGCCCTCCTCGGGCGACCCATGCCGAGTTCTATTCTTGGGCTTGCTGTCAAGCGGAATCTTGCCATGCAAGGCCCTTACACCGTGTTCAAGGGCGGCGGAAAGGGCCTCGCGCACGCACGGATGGCTCTCATCAAAGCCGCCCTTCTCGATGATCCCCTCCTTCAAGCGGAACTACTCGAAAACCCCCAAAGAAAAGAAGAGTTCAAAATGCTCAATCCCACCCACCCAGAGCCTGCGTATCACTGCGGGCGACTGCTCGCCGTCCTGGAATCGATCCAGAAAAACGCGATTTCCGGGCTCAATGCCACGGTCGTCGATCGCCACTACGGAGCAGCATGCGCCAGTCCTGCATCGGTTTTTGGCACACTGCTCACCAACGCCACGCGCTCCCACATGCCAAAGATCCGCAAAGAGAAAGGCGGGATGCACACGATCTTTGAGAAGCAGCTCAGCGAAGTGCTCTCGGCCCTCGGCTCAGAGTTTCCGAGAACCTTGAGTCTGCAACAGCAAGCGATATTCAGCCTCGGCTTCTATCAACAAAAGAGCCACGACATCGAAACCGCCATCGCAAAGCGAGACGCTAAGGCCGACGCGGCCTCTGACTCCCCCGAGGGGAACAACTAAATGAATATCTCACCCGAAATCACCAACCCCGAAAAGCGCTACGACTTTCTCCTCGTCTTCGATGTCACCGACGGAAACCCGAACGGCGATCCTGATGCCGGTAACATGCCCCGCCTCGACCCCGAGACGATGCAGGGAATTGTCACCGACGTCTGCCTGAAGCGCAAAATCAGAAACTTCATCGAGCTCCACCACGCGGACAATTTTGATGAGGTGGATCAAGCCGACGGCTACGGGATCTTCGTGCGCGACAGCAGCATCGCCCTCAACACAAAAATCAAGGCCGCCGCACTCGCCGTGGGAGAAACCGTCGCCGAAAAAAAGGTGAAAACCACCAACGACAAAGGCCGCGCCGAGATGTGCCGCCGCTACTTCGACGTCCGTATGTTCGGAGGCGTCCTCTCCACCGGAGAAATCAACTGCGGGCAAGTCCGCGGGCCGATGCAACTCACGTTCTCACGATCGGTTGATCCCATCATTGCTAGCGACGTCTCCATCACCCGAGTCGCGATCACCAAGGAAGGCGAAAATAAGGAAACCGAGATGGGCCGCAAATCGGTCGTGCCCTACGGCCTCTACGTGGGCAAAGGCTTCTACTCGCCGTCTCTTGGCACCGGCCCGCGCGGAACCGGCGTGACCAAAGAAGACCTGGAAATCTTCTGGCAAGCGGTCACCAACATGTTCGAGCACGACCATTCTGCTGCGCGGGGCGATATGCGACTCCGGCAGGTGTACGTCTTCGCTCACGAGAACAAGCTCGGAAACGCTCCGTCAGGCCGATTGTTCGACACGATCCAAGACCAGCTCAAGGCTAAGGATCCGAGCAAACCGATCCGAGCTTTCTCCGACTACCAAGAGGTACAAGCCCCCGCGAACTTGCCCAACGGGGTCACCTTGCACTGCCTCCTCGACTAGCCTGACAAACCATGCATCCAGAGCCGATCCTGATCAGTGCCCTGGAACACTGGAGCTATTGCCCACGCCAGTGCGGCCTGATCCATATCGAGCACGTGTGGGACGAAAATCTCTTCACCCTCCGTGGGCAAATCGCCCACGAGAGGGTGGATGAGCCAGTCACGCGTTCTGAACGGGGAGCGCGTGTCGAGCGCGCCCTCCCCCTCTGGTCGGAAGTACACGGGCTCACCGGTAAGGCCGACGCCGTCGAGTTTCGGAACGGGAAAATCACTCCCATCGAGTACAAAATCGGCGATGGCTCGCAGGCCGTCCATGCCTCCCTCCAACTCTGCGCCCAAGCGCTGTGTCTGGAAGAGATGTTCGGCCAGGCGATCCCCGAAGGCGCGCTGTATTTCATCAAGACAAGACAAAGGCAAACCGTGGAGCTGACGGCTGATCTGCGTTCACAAACCGTTCAAGCCATCGCCGAAATCCGCGCTTCCATCGAATCCGGAGTGCTCCCGGAGGTGAGGTGGGATCGCCGGTGCTTCAAGTGCTCGCTCATCGATGCCTGCCTACCCCAAGCCCTCACCGCTGCAGAAAGCCAGAAAGTCAGCCCCTTCCAACCCCGCACCGAGGCCGACCTGCCATGACCAAGATTCTACTCAACACGCTGTTCGTAGGGACGCAAGGTGCGTACCTCAGGCTCGAAAATGACCAAGTGAGGGTCGAGCTAGAAGGCGAAAAGCTGCTCCAAGTGCCGCTCCATCACCTCGGATCAATCACCTTTTTTGGACTTGTTACCCTCAGTGGCCCTCTGCTCATGCGATGCGCCGATGATGGTCGGGCGGTTGTTTTCCTCAATGAGATGGGCCGATTCCGAGCGCGGGTCGTCGGCAAAACAAGCGGAAACGTCTACCTTCGCCGGGATCAATACGAGTGCCACCGCGAGCCCATCATCGCTACCGAAATCGCGCGTCAGATGGTTGCTGGCAAGCTCCAAAACGCTCGACAAGTGCTGCTCCGAGGTCGGAGAGATTCCCGAGAACCGTTGCGCGAAGGCATCACGTTGGCCATCGAAGTCCACGAGAAAGCTCTTGCCGACCTCGCAACGGTTCCAACGATCGACGAAATCCGAGGCCACGAAGGTACCGCCGCACAATCGTACTTTAACGTGTTTGACCACCTCATCACTTCTCAAAAGACCGATTTCGGATTCAGCGGTCGCTCCCGTCGCCCGCCCAGAGATCGCATCAACTGCCTCCTTTCATTCCTCTATAGTCTCGGCACCACCGATTGCGTCGCTGCCCTTGAGGGTGTAGGTCTGGATCCTCAATTCGGATTCCTCCACGTGGCTCGACCCGGGCGCCCCGCGCTCGCGCTCGATCTCGTCGAGGAGTTTCGTGCCGTCATCCTCGACCGCCTAGCCCTGAGCCTGGTGAACCGCAAGCAGCTCCAAGCCGATCACTTTATGCCCCGAGACGGGGGCAGCGTGTTGCTCACCGATGAGGGGCGCAAGATTCTCCTGACCGCGTATCAAACACGCAAGCATCAGGAAGTCCGGCATCCATTGTTCAAGGAGAAAGTTCCTATCGGCCTGCTTCCTCATGTCCAGGCGCGTCTGCTGGCGCGTGTGATCCGGGGCGACGCGGAAACCTATTTGCCTTACCAACCGTGAAATCCCATGACCCGCCTCTATTTCTTGTGTTGCTATGATGTGGATACCACGACCAAGGAAGGGGCGCGTCGATTGCGGAAGGTCGCGAAGGCTTGCGAAGCCTATGGAACACGGGTTCAGAAATCTGTGTTCGAAATCGCCGTCACCGAGGTCGATCACGTCAAACTGATCAAGCGCGTCACCGACATTTTGGAGTCCACCACCGACACGTTCCGGGTTTATCGCCTGCCGGGAGGATTCGAGAAGTCGGTCACGGTCTATGGCGTGGCAACCGGCGACGATTTTGAGAAGCCCCTCGTGTTATGAGGTGCGGCGCGCACCGTCGGTGATGACTGGCTACGCCTATGGTTCTTGGGGCTTCGTAGCATCAAATATTGATTGGGCACGTTGAAAACTGCAAAAGGGAACGTCGAATCATCGGTTCGAAGATGGTAACTTTTGAACTCTGGTGGGCAGATTCTGCCCGCCGTCGCTCCCGGCCTAACCCCCGGGAGAGGATTGAAACGCGCTCATTGAAAAGTGGCAGACCGGACTAGCCGGTGGTCGCTCCCGGCCTAACCCCCGGGAGAGGATTGAAACCGCGAGCTGATCGCCGAAGAGCAGGAGAAACACGCGTCGCTCCCGGCCTAACCCCCGGGAGAGGATTGAAACGACATCAGACGCTCCCGGGAGCGACCGGGAAGTGAAGGTCGCTCCCGGCCTAACCCCCGGGAGAGGATTGAAACTGATCTACCAAGTCAGGTAGCCAACAGATTATATGTCGCTCCCGGCCTAACCCCCGGGAGAGGATTGAAACCAGAGCGCGTAGGCGGCCATCGCGGCAAGGCCGATGTCGCTCCCGGCCTAACCCCCGGGAGAGGATTGAAACAGCTTCGGCGCCGGCACGGGCTTGGTGGGTGCGACGTCGCTCCCGGCCTAACCCCCGGGAGAGGATTGAAACTCGACTTGCCTACCATCCTCAGCTTCAACAACCCGTCGCTCCCGGCCTAACCCCCGGGAGAGGATTGAAACTCCCAGGCCCACAGATCGCCGATGGTGGTCGCCTGTCGCTCCCGGCCTAACCCCCGGGAGAGGATTGAAACATCAATATTTCGAGGAGACCCGCACCCGGTACACGTCGCTCCCGGCCTAACCCCCGGGAGAGGATTGAAACTGGAGACCTGATAGCA